>Ga0192241_10264_pt1 | contig 25300 bp, 24 predicted proteins | sample Koala_Koa27_I3_FD_131239 | JGI IMG/M metagenome (GOLD analysis project Ga0192241, IMG submission 131239) | Enriched cells from koala feces incubated with labeled cellulose particles, San Francisco Zoo, California, United States - Koala_Koa2-7_I3 ... | reverse complement strand
TCACCGGCCCCGCGGAACGAATGACGATGTATACGCGACGATTTTTACCCGCGCGTCGACCCGCAAATTTGACGCTACCCCTCTTGGCGCGGAAACGCTGGAACAGATCGGGGCTTTCCTGTCCGGTGTCAAACCCCTTTTGCCCGGTGTAGAGCTTAGCCATCAAATCATGGATACCGATGCCGTCAAAGGCTTAGTGCTTCCCAAAGCACCCCACTTCTTGCTTATTTCGGGCAAGGAGCACCCGCTGCGCAATACCTGCGCGGGATTTCTGTACCAGCACGCAGTCTTATTTATGCACTCCATCGGTCTGGCCGCGCGCTGGCTCAGCAGTGCCAAAGGCAGGCAGTCCGACTCCGGCCACATTATCGGAATAGCGTTTGGAAAACCCTCCCGGCCAGCCACCAGAAAGCCAGAGGAGTTTGACCGCAAACCGCTTGGCGAAATCGCCCGGGGTACAGACCCGCGTCTGGAAGCCGTCCGTTTAGCCCCCTCGGGAATGAATGGTCAGCCCTGGTATTTTATCGTGGAACACGAGGGTATCTATGTGTATTACAAAGAGAAATTAGGGGGGGGCTGATCGGTAAACTCTATCATCAGACAGATGTAGATCTGGGTATCGGGTTGTGTCATCTGGCCGTTGCCAGCCAATACGAAGGGCAGCCGTTCCGTTTCAGTGTGGGAGGCAAAGACGTGCCCGTGCCGCCGAAAGGGTTTACGTATGTGGGTCGTGTACACCATACGGGAGGAAATGAAAGATGAAAACAGATACCATCCTCATTACGGGCGGTGCCACCGGCATCGGGTTCGCACTTGCGGAAGCATTCCTGGATAAAGGCCATACGGTGATCCTTTGCGGAAGAAGAGAACATACACTTCGGGAAGCACAAAAGAAACGTCCCGCGCTGCGCGTCAAGGTCTGTGATGCGACGGATGCTTCCGGCCGCGATGGATGAATGGAAGGGTGCCGGGTGAACTTTTCTGGCATCAACATCCTTATAAATAACGCCGGTATTCAGAGACACATGGATTTTACCCAAGGTGCTCAAGAGCTGATGGCAGGAGAAAATGAGATCCCGGTGAACCTGGAAGCCCCCGTTTTTCTATCCGCGCAATTTATTCCTTTGTTGTCGGAACAAAGTAGCGCGGCCATTGTGAAGATGAAATAGGTTACGGAATGACCCGTGAGTGGAAAAATAAATCCCGGGCCGGGCTGGGTCAACTGATTGCCACACCGGTGGCCGGGAATCAATAAATAAAAAAGAATTAATCATTTAAACAACAGGAGATCATCAGATGGAAACAAGGAAAGTGATCAACAACAGAAAGTCGGTACGGAGTTACACCGGCGAAAAGATTTCAGAAAACGATCTGCAAGCGATTTTAAAGGCTGCCAACGAAGCCCCTGTCGGTATGGGCAGGTATGAAAATGTGCATCTGACCGTTATCGAAAAGCCCGAATTGTTACAGGCAATTGAAGAAAACGCGGCCCGGATGTTCGGACGTCCGGATATGAAGCCGCTTTATGGCGCGCCGGTCTACGTGCTTGTTTCGGCAAAACCGATGAATGAAGCCATGGGCAATGTGGAGTATTCCAACGTGGCCATCATCGTACAGAATATGGCACTTACCGCCGTAGATCTCGGCGTAGGATCCTGCTATATCTGGGGAGCAACAATGGCATTGCATACTAATCCTGATCTGGTCAGACAACTCTCTTTGCCGGAGGGCTTTTCACCCTGCTGCGGGATTGTTCTGGGTGTGACCGCGGAGACATATGCAGACCGTGTTATCCCCGATCAACGCATAGCGATAAATTATTTAAAATAACCTGACGCAGTAGCAGGTACATGCTGCCAGCGGAGAACACTGATCCCTCCCCGGTTTCAGGTGTGTGCACCTGAACGGGGAGGGAAAGATCAGTGCAGGTTCGGTGCCGGGATTCAGAGAATCGGACAAAGAAGGCTGTTGATAAAAGCATGGTAAATATATGTCTTCTCATAGAATGCTGTTTTTTAATGAGGTTTTATAACAGGTTTGAGAACTAATTTGTATCTTTGCACTACCGTATACTTTCAGTTTTTTAATTGGCATAGTTATGACTTATAATTTGGGAAAATGTATTTATACATATTTAGGCAGGCTTACGGGTGAAAGTCCCGAGACTTCTGAGATTCTTCGTAACTTGTTATGGAAAATTGAAGGTGTACGGCGAGACCTGCCTTTATTTATTAATCATACAAACTTTTTATTATGCCGTACACAAAAAAAAGTCGAAGAAGATCGTTGAAAGCCAACGTGGTAAAGATCAAAAACTCTGAATCTGTCGTTCATCTGCGACGTCTGACCATCAGTTCACAAAGTGTAGTAAACAAAAAAAGCTGGAACGGGCTGAAGCCTATTCCCTTTCTCCGTCTCCAGGGATTATGGATGGAAGAGGCCGGATTTCCGGCCAACAGTCAGGTAGATGTCATTGTAGACAATAACCTGCTGATCATAAAACCCGCGGAGATGCAATAAAAAACAAACCGCCCTTCCGGATAGGATAGGGCGGTTTGTTCGTTATACACCCTATTTTCGTTTTAAAGCCGATCTCCGGTTACTTAGTGGGTGGTTGCCTACCTGGAAGGTGAAGAAGGTGCATGATTCCTATTGTGATCCTTCGCCCGTTTATAAAAAAAATCCGGGAGACTTTCACAAGCCTTCCGGACACATAAAATGATAAATCTGAAAAATTCTCGTGCTGAAAAACAACACGGGAACATGGAAAGAGTGTGGTGTAGGTTAGGGTACACACGCTCCTGATACACTGTTCTTCGGTTATTTATTCCGATAGATGTCAAAAAAACATGTTGAAAAGAGAGAGGGGATAGATGCTTTGACGCGTTTCTCCCACTCTCCCGGGCAACCAGTACCTCAGTCAACCGATCAGTGTTGGTAGCAACTACATAGGTATTTCCGCGGCCCCTGATAGCACCGGAATGTATCATTCAAAAAAAACAGATAAGGCGTTTCCCCGCTCAGGCATGAGCAGACCGGGACAGAAGAAGGAGTGTAATTCTTTGTTAGCCATATCTTTTTTTAAGTTGCCCCCGGCCACCCAGACCGGGGCATATACTCAAAAAAAGGACGTGAAACGCCACCAAGTTCACTCGCGTTGGTCCTAGGAAACCTTAGAGAGATGAACGAGGTGACGCTCACGCCTTAAGCCTATATAGAAATCCTATACGTCACTATACAAAGCGTAAGCGCCGGTAGTTGTTCACAAGCTCTCTGTAAATTTCCTAGGTTCACGCGACTTGTTTGACTACCAGAGAGAAGACCCGGACAAGCGGGCTTCACTTCACAAAGCAAAGATAAAAAATGTTTCTTAAAATGCAACGCGCTTTGTGAGTTATTTTTATAGAGGCAATCTTCTTTTTCCTTACATACCCGTATGGGAATTCGCTCGCGGATCTTGTGTCTTTGTCCTTATTCTTAGGTAAAAGTAGTGAGTGGAATGCCTCTTCTTTGTGTGCTGTTAATAGGGTCTGGCTGAGTTCGACTTCTTGTATGTTCCCATCACGAAATAAAATTTCGCCATCTGATCCCATCTTTGAAGAAAACAACGTATGAAAAGCTACGATCAGAAATCAATACATCAAAGTCATGCCATGCAGCCTCATTCGTTTGATCAGGGCAAACAGGAATCTATAGAGAAGATCTTACAGAGGTTTTCTTCTCCCGTAACAATTACCGAAGAAGATGAAGTAGCCCGGAAGAAGAGTGACCTGGACGAAGAAGAGCTTATTCAGCCCAAAGCGGAGAATAAAACCGGATTGCCACACGATCTGAAAGCGGGTGTTGAGAACCTTTCCGGTTATAGCCTGGATGATGTCCGGGTACATTATAATTCGCATAAACCGGCACAACTGAATGCACTGGCCTATGCGCAGGGAACAGATATACACGTAGCTCCCGGACAGGAAAAGCATTTGCCGCATGAGGCCTGGCACGTGGTGCAACAGAAGCAGGGAAGGGTACGGCCCACCACACAGATGCAAGGGATGAATGTGAATGCTAATGAGGGTTTAGAAAAAGAAGCGGATGTGATGGGTAATATATCAAAACATCAAAAAATGGAAAATGGTAAAATAGGAATTAATCATAATACTAACTGTATTCAACGTTTAGCATACACAGATAATTCTAAGTTTACCGTGGAAGACTTTATAAAAAACCATGCAGACGAATATTCTTCCCAGACAAACATTAAGAAGTGTGCAGCAGGATTTACAAACCACAACGGGCGAGATTCAGGTGGAGGTACAAATTATAGCCATAATGGTCATACAATATTTCATTATTCTGCTGGAAATAGAAATAAGTCTAATGGATGTACTATCTTCTTTATTTGTAAAGAAATGGGGCCATATATTGCAAATACCAATAATAGCGGACAAATAGTTGCTGTCGGAAGACATATTGATAATACTGGTTATAGATTAAATTGGGTAGCTACAGGTGTAACTTTAGGTAATGATAATGGTAAAACTATTACCTTATGATATAAATACGCATCGTTTTAATTATTAGCCGATTACTTATCATAAGCAATCGGCCCACAGAGAAAATTCACGAAATTTATTTTCGCCTGTCCCACTTACAATAAGTGACAGAACTTCCAACAACTCCCAACACAAACCCTATAAACAAATTCCATCCGGTAGGGGAAGACCGTTTTTCTTTCACTTCCTTGTCGCGGATTTCTTCGATACTCTGAAAGGTTTTCTTCTCCTTCTCACCAGCCTGGGCATGGGTGGTGTGTTTCTTTGGGCTTTCGGTCGAGGTTTCGACTTGCTCAGTAAGAACTATATCGGCCTGTACCGCAAGTCGGCCTGATACGCTATCGACGGACTGTGATGTATCATAGACAGTATATTTCCATTCCCGCAGGCGTGCGACAGAGCTCCGGACAGCAGAGTCAATGCTACATCCATACGAAAAATCGGGGTTTCTTTTCTGAATTTTCTTCCACTCTCGTTTTATGTCTGTCTCTTTGTGGCTTTTTATGGTCCGACAGGAAGAGCACAGAGACAGAATGACCCACAGAGTGGCTACTAACAGAAGAGTCCATTTTACGGGATCTTCATCAAAGTTCAGGGACAATCGTTTTTTCATACAAGTTTTTTCTTATAAATAGTCCATATTCGCAGCATTCGCGTAAGTTTCTGCTTCAAAAGTCCAATAGATCGTAGCCTGCTTTCTGTGTGTTCCCCGAAGGAGATAGAACAGCATAGAGCACAGTGGCAGGATGGCATAAAATACAAGTAACAGAAGGGGATAGAATGCAACTAACAGGATGTCATAGCACATACATACCAGAAGGGTATAGAGCACAGGAGCCGGGTAATGCAACAGGCAGATAACTGTCCAGGAGAGAACCGGTCCATAAGATCATATAGATCCGGAGATGAAAAACAGAAACTATACAGATGGCCGGTCTCTCCGTCTGACGATTGTGCTCCGGATGGGCTATTTCCTGTTGCCGGGGTTGGCCCTGTCGCTCTCCGGCTGACTACAATTCCGTACTTACGTCGAAACAGGGACACTGTTTAGTCCATTCGTGCGGCTCTATGATACCGTTGCCGTTGAGATCCGGACTCAGGTCCCGGCGGCCTGTCACACGTGCTCCGGGATAGTCTGCCAGCAATACCCGTGTCAGTATCCGGAGCGAATGCTTCTGCCAGGGAGTGCGGGTGTCTGCCGCGCGGCCGTGCGTATCGAGTCCGCCCTCGTAGCAGATGCCGATGGAGTGAGCGTTGTGTCCGCGGGCATGTGCTCCGGGGCGGTCTATATCGCGCAGGCTCTCGATCTTTCCGTTGCGCCGGATGTAGAAATGATAGCCTGCTCCGTCGAAACCTCGGGCACGGTGGTCGCGCTCCAGTTGCTCCGGGGTATAGGGCACGCCGTCGCGCGTGGCCGAACAATGGATCACGATCAGGTGAATGCGACGGGAAGAAAGGTATGATTTACGATGTACGATTTGATTTTCCATAGATAGATGTATGTGTATACAAATAAAATAAAAAGATATACAGAAGCACGGAAGAACATACAAACAAAAGAGCTGCGCAGAGAAACGGGTAACATCCGGACTGCTTCTTATCCATATGGTCCCTGGAGATTACAGCATAGTTTCCGCCGCGGCCCTTTTGTTCCTGGGTTCTTCTGTCTGAAAAAGAGGCAACCTGTCAGATCCTGGCATCGCAATCTTTCGCTAAGCACTGGGTTTTCAATGCTTCATTGAGCTTGCTGTTCAGTTGCCTGATCTCCCGGTGCATCTCCCGGATCTTTTCGCTCAGCAGGCAGTATTCCTGCAAGGCTTTTTCCAATTGCTCCGTCAGAAAAGAAAATTGTCCCGTGAGCAGGTCGGTAAAGTCCTGCAACTCTTTGGGATGGCCGCGCCTGAGAAAGGGCAGCAGGGAGGTGACGATCTGTATCGTCTTGTCGAGGATGGTTTTCATGATTCAAAGGTGGTTAAAGGGTAGATACTATAACGAGATGATCCGAAACAGACAACCTCCTGCCGGGCGGGGCTCCGGGAGCCCCAGTACCGGCCTGCCGCGGGCGTATCCGATGCCAGGTCGTCGATGCTATGCGCTTTCCGGGAGAAAGCAAGCATCCGGGTGTGCGGGCAGAGCGGTAGGTGTCGCCGGCAGGAGGTTATCGCGGCAAGGGCCTGTTAGTCCAGTATACCTTCATCATCGTCGCCACTGCCGCCGTTGTCGCCGTCTCCCGCGCCGCTGTTGTCGCTGCCGCGGGTAGCCGTCTCTGTGCAGAGCTCGAACGTCACGTTGTTGGGGCCTCGCGTAGTAGCCGTCGCGTTGTTCATCAGGCGCAGGTTGTTGTCTACCATAAAGCGGACGTTCACCCGCCGGATGCTGCGCACCGTGCACTCCTTCTCTTCCTCGGCAGGCTCCGTCCGGAAGGTCGTATGGAAAGTACCCAGTCCGGGTATCTTCACCTTATCTCCTTCGATCAGCTTCTGACGCAGGTGCTCGATCAGTTCGTGCATGGTATGCTTCACATCCCCTACGGTGAGCGTACCTTTGGCCTCCATCTCTTTGGCCAGATCGTCGATGGTATGCGTACGGGTCGACCCCGGTTTGCGCTTGAGCAGGTACACCTCCGGCGAGGTCGGATCTCCGATCCGGCGGTGGCGCTTGTAACGCACCACCTGCACTTTTACGTTTGTACTCATGTGTCAATGGTTTGAAAGGGTTACATACTTTGTTTGTTCCATGTTGTGATCACAGAAGCAAAGATACAACCCCCGCAATCCCCGTTTTCTACAAACTGACACCTTTGGGTAGTAAAGTACACAAAAGTACACTTTCTCTTTTCACTGGTACCGGCAGGGCAGGCACGGGGCAGAAACAAAAACCGCGCCGGAAAGAACTTTTTGTTGTTTTTATGGGTTTATCTTATTGAAAAACAGCTGTTTGCATTTGCATATCCGGCAATTTTTCTGTATCTTTAACGCATCAACCAAACTTATAGATGAAAATGAGAAACACATGTATGGAACCACCCCTTACCGGGGAAGACGGGTTTGAAATCCGCAGTTACTTCAAGAGCGAACTGGCCAATCTTTACCTGCCTGCTGTGCCTGTCCGTTCGGCGTTGCGCACGCTCAACGGTTGGATGCACCGGCATCCTACCTTACTGGCCGACCTGCAACGGACCGGTTATCAGAAAAACAGCAAGATCCTCACTCCCGTACAGGTGGGTATGGTGGTGGTGGCGCTGGGAAAACCGTAGACGCTCAGCCTCAGGGCTGAGCTATTTACGAATGGACGATTTACGATTTACGAATCAACGGTCGACGAAGTCAACCGACGGTCAGCAAAGGGATTTACGATTCGAAAACACCTCCAGCTCTATGACATCGATCGTAAGATGATCGTTGTGAAAAACGATTTACGAACCAACGGTCGACGAAGTCAACCAGAGGTCAGCGAAGCTAATTACGATTCGAAAACAATTCCAGCTCTTCCCGTTGTTCCCCGGGCAGCCAGTATTCTTGTGAGAAGTGGCCCCCGGAGATATAATGAAAGTAGCTGAGGGTGACGTTGACTTCCTGTGGCACGTCCTTTTCGTGTGGTGTATTCTTTTATTGCCTGTTTCTTCACTACCGTTCCGAAATACTTCGTTTGGCCCCGGACTGGAATCAGTTGCCTTTACAGGGTCTTATATATCGTAGCACTCTTATTCTGTGAACTTCAGATCTTCCTGTTGTTCCTTAGGCAGCCAGCACTCCTGTGAAAAGTGTACCCCGGAGATCCGGTTCTCCGGTTGCGACGCGCCCGCGTCTTCCTGGCAGGGGGTATACCTTCCGTTCACCGTGTTGAAGACAAACGAGGCTACGCCCGGATGTCCCAGGTGGCGGAAGCGCACTTTCTCCACATGGATACGGGCCACTCTGGCCCCGTTGTCGCGCTCCACCACTAATCCGAAGTCGCACTTGTTGAAGAACGCCGCCGAGCCGTTGATGTCGTAGAGCGTGGGCACCGCTGTGCGACCGGTCTGCTGGTCCCGCTGCATCTTGCGCGGGTGGGCCACTAAGATCACTAAGCACTGGTGGCGCAGGGCAAAATTGGTGAGTCTGTCCAGCAGCGAGCTGATATACTGCGTCTCGCTCATCCCCTGCGGGATCTGGTGCTCCAGCCGGTTGAAGGGGTCGATCACCAACAGACGGATGCCCCGCCGGCGCACCAGCTCGCGGGCCTTCTGCAAGATGGTATCTACGCTGAAGTCTTCCCGCGGCAGGATGTGGAAGATGCGGTCGGACAAGAAGTCTACCGCCAGCGTGTAGTGCGCTTCCTGTAGCTGGAACGGGCGGAACGGACGCCCTGTGAGCTTCTCGATGTGCTTGCGCATGTGATAGACCAACGGCATATTTTCCGGACTGAAAAACGCCGCCCGCCAGCTCTGCGCGAGGCAGACGCGCAATACCAGTTCGTCTGTAAACTCCGACTTGCCCGATCCGGGTATACCGGTGATCACACACAGACGGCCCAGCTCGAAGGTGCACAGTTTGTCTAAATTCTCCAGTCCTGTGCCGATGCCTGCCTCGAAGCCCTGTTCGAACAGCTTGCGCAACTCCTCCTGTCTGTCTGCGGCAGTGAACACCCCCTCCAGCGGCAGTTCGGGAGCCTGCATCAGGGCAATGCGCAGACTCTCCGCGCCGTACTTCACCAGATGCTCGTTGGCATCTTTACAGCCCGGTCCGTAGCTCACCACGCGGCAGCACTCCGCGCCCAGCCTGCGGATCAGTTCCCGTTGCAGCTCCCTTCCCTTGTGGTCCGAGTCTACCGCGATATAGATCGTCCGTTTGTCCTCGAAATGCGTTTCGATGAAGCGATCCAGGAAAGAGAGGTTGCTGTTGGCACCGTTGGGCACACTCACCACATCTGTGCGCCCGATGGCCATAAACGACAGCGCGTCTATTTCTCCTTTGGTGATGATGCACTCTTCCGCGCAGGCAATGCCGTCTATGTTGTACGGGATCAGCTCGGCTCCGCTCACCATCTTGAAACGCTTGGCTCCGTCGCGGAACTTCGTGTTCACTAATTCTCCCTGCTCGAAGTAGTGAAAGCAGATGCAATTCTCCGGCTTTCCGGTCTGTGGCATATACTCCTGCTGCTCGCCGATCTGTATGCGGGTGAGTACCTCCTGCGGGATGCACCGCTTCTCTACAAACCAGCGTGCCGCCCGTTCGGAGAGCTTCGTGCGGTTCTGGTCAAATACCGGACGTTTGAAGTGTGCCGGAACCGACTGAGAGGGGGTGTACACGCCTCCCGGAGATTCGTTCTTTTCCCGGGCACGGAAGGTCCAGTTGCAGTAATGGCATTTCCCCATACCGTTGTCTAAGTTGATACTGAGCGATTTGTCTCTTTTGTCGCTTCTTCTTTCGCGACATTGCGGACAGTGTGTTTTCATTTTTCCGCTGGTGTGCTTACCGGTATCGATACCGAGAGTTTCAAAATCGTACATGAGTGTTGTAAGTTTAAAGTTATAAGTTAAAAAATTGTAGTGATAAGTCTGGAAAATTGGATTATATGTTGTCTGATTCTGTATGGAGTTTGCACACCTGCCGATGGGATACGATGATTTTCGATGCGGGTTGTTTTTTCTTTCTTCCGGAGCTGATTCAACTTCTTTCCGGTGCTTATGGAACTTGCCGCGAATGCTTATGCAATCCGGTTCAAATGCTTATGGAACTTGAGTCAAGTGCTTATGGAACCTGAAGCGAATGCTTATGCAATCCGGAGCAAGCTGCATAGGCTCCGGATCCTCTTTCGGAGTAGTCCGGTGCGCCGGTTGTCTGTAGCATGGAACGGTTCATTTCTCCCACTTTCCGCTGTGCGGATTCCATACCGAAGCACTGTCGGGCCGGGGTGGGGCGTGGTCGGGTATGTATATGCCATCGTGCATCCTGCGGCCCTCTACCCACTCTTCGTGGGGGCTGAGTGGCGCCGGCACAGGGAGGGTGCAGATCTGCGCCACGCTTTGCCTGCCCCAGGCAGAGATCATCCAGTAGTAGAACCTGCGTTTGGCATCTTCCAGGGTGTTGACCGTGTTTTCCTCGCCAATGAGCCGGAGAAACCGGATAAACTCTTCGGCCAGGTCGGGAAAGCAGCTCAGGAACGCCTGTCCCCGCCCTGATTTCATGGCCATCGCCTCTTTCCAGATCTGCTCCTGGTGAAGCCTCGCTACCCACATTTCCGGAGCAGACTCCGGCCGGGGTGAGGTATGCTCTATTTGTTCGCACCCTCCCTCTGTCTGTAAGAGAGAGTCTTCTTTATTCTTTTTCTTAGTCTTATTCTGTAAAGTTAACTCATTGATTTTCAGTAGGGGTTTCTGCGATTTTTGTACAGGTTTCGTACAAGTTTTGTGCACATTCTGTACAGGATCTGTACGGTTTTTGTTCAAATCTTGTTCGTTTTCTGTTTTGGATACGATATTATCATCTGGTATACAGGGTGTTACATACATTGTCTGTATTTCACTTTTTTTTCTGTTCAAATGGGTGTCAGAAACGGCCTTTTTCCGGGTTTTGTGGCATTTGTGTCTGTCTGGTCTCTGTTTTTTTGCTCTTATCCTTTTTCTGGTCATTCTGAGCGGGGGTAGGCCGCGGGTAACTCTTTACTTGTTTTTTGAGTTCGGGTGAGTAAAATGTACCGTTTTTTTACCACAAAAAGTCCGTAGTTTTCCAGTACGCGTTGCAGCAGATCGGCAGAGAGGCGGTGTTGTTTTTTCAGTACCCGCAGCACCTCCATCGAAGCTGTTAATCTGGGTGCGTGAGCCAGGCACTCCATCAGCATCCAATAGAGTCCGTAGCCTTTGAGGCCCTCTTTGTCGATAAGTACGGAAAGTCTGGGATCACTTTTGGCAGCGGCACTGTGTTTGATAAAGGTAAGGTTGTTCATCGGTTCGTCATCGGTTTACAAGGTTAATACTTTATTTCTTTACTTATACATGTATGTATCCGTGGTGCTTGTTGGTAGCGCTTTATATAGAGAGGGGATACATGCCTGTGTGTTTTATGGTGCTGCAAAGATGCACCCTGTTCGCGGAATTTTTGGTCGCCAGCAGGCGACTTTTGGTTGAAAAATGTTAATTTTAAATGGAGTTACTTATATTTGGATCTTACGTTTCATTTTATACCACTTAATTATGAAAAAAAGACCTGTTGACTGCTTCTATGTAGGCGTTTTCGCCCTGCGACGAGATGACTGTGCGCTACGCTGTAGCCGAGCTGCTCCGTGAGGTGCGCCTGCTCACCCCGCTGAGCAAAGAGGATGTCGCTTTTTATACAGACCTGGCCCCGAGTGCCTTCTACCGCATAGAGAAAGCACAGCGCAATTGCATGCTGATTACCTGCCTGCAACTGCTTCATTGCTACGCTTGTGCCTTAGGCTACGAGCTGCACAGTCTGCACCTGCCCGAGGCTCTGTTGCGTTGTCTGCGCGAACATAAAGAACTGCATCTGGTAGTGACAGACCAGGACCAACGCCGGGAGTATACCCAGGAAGAGTGGCTGCTTGTGAAGGCTTAAGTTCTGAGTTTTAAGTTATAAGTTTTAAGTTATAAGTTATAAGTTTTAAGTTCTGGGTTTTAGGTTTTATTAGAGGTCTGAATTTTAAGTAGTAAGTTCTGAATTCTGATTGAATAGTTGCCCGGAATAACTGTCTACTTACCCTATCCTGATTCCTGACTTACAACTCACAACTTATAACTTATTCCCGCAGGAACTGGCAGCAGACTTCATCTTCTTCCTTGTCTAACAATACCAGTATACCACCCGGCAACCGCCAGCCGCGGGGTTTGGCCGGAGTGCCGTGCGCGCGGAAATAGCGCACACAGTCTCCCAACTGGGGCACCGGGCCGCGCAGAAAGATGCAGACCTGGGTGCAGCGGCCTTTCGGATAGTAGGCAAAGCTAAGCATAGCATCCACCCCGGGCACAATCTCGATCAGATAATTATCGGGAAAATCTTCGGGGGGCAATACCTCCGGTGGCAAGTATGTAGTCAATAGGGAGCGTGCCTGCCGGCGGCAGGTGCCCAACATCTGGGTAGCGCACTCCACCCACCGGGGAAAGCCATCCGGAAGGTAAGGGTAAGAAAGGGTATTCATGGGTATAGTCCGTATGATGAGTCCGGCCGCCCTCTGCCGGAAAACATGTAGATAAGTCAGATGCAGGGCCAGCACCTGGTAAGTGGGGAGTGATAAGTTTTGAGTTATAAGTTTTAAGTGAGGAATCAGCATTCCAGGATGGTACATGAGGATGCCGGATTCGGGAGTGGTAATCCATAAGTAACCACAAGGATCGTCAACGATTCATTCACTACTTAAAACTTACTACTTACGACTTAGAACTTAGAACTTAGAACTTATTACTTAGAACTTAAAACTTATTCCCTATATGCCGTACGGACTAACGACGGGAAAATGTGAGAAGTCTAAAAGGAGCAATAAGAAGCGTAGGGGTGTAAACGCTACCTCAGGAATTACAAAAGTGATTTGTCAGTGATCCGGTTCACTGTTCAGCACTCTTCTGCCGGGATTCAGTATTCTCTTCTTCTGCTCTTCCTCTTCCATTTCCTGCTGCTTTCGGATCACTCCTTCGAGCAGACAGGCATTCAGGCGGTTCAGTTCAAACAAACCATCGTAGGTGCTCTGCGTAATATCCACAGCCGGATCTTTCTGTTGCAACTCTTTAAACATCAGATACAGATAGTCTATCATAAGTTCGTTGATGCACTGCACCAGTCGCAAAGGAGAGATCTCTGTGGTTACATATTCGCACAGAGGTTCCGGATCAAACAGGGCTTCCATAGGCGTATAAACAATAGATGGACACTACGGTGAGGCACCGCTCAGCAGATAACAACACGGGCAACTGGGCAGATCGCCTTTTTCTCAGACGGACATCCGCCTGTTCCATGAATGGGTTCTTCATTGGCTTTTACAGGTAATTCCGGTCCGGTGTCTCTACAGACCGGGGATACATAATAAAACGTGAGACACTTAGCTATCTGTAATACAAGGGTGACTAAAAACCTATGTTCCTGATAATTTATATATCCACTCTTTATAAAAAAGACGTGAACACCAGCCCACCTTCAGATCCAGGGCAACCAAACCCCACTCCCCTGATAGACTAAATGCCCACGCCATTATTGAGAAAGCATGAACACCAGTCTACCTTCAGATCTAGGAATGACCAAATCCCTACGTTCCAATAGACTAAATGCCCATGCCTATGGCAAGACACTTAGCTATTTTGGAACGTAATTCTTAATTGGTCATTTTAGATCTGAATTCCAATAGCTAACGCTTATATTTTTCTCATACGTGGAAGAACCGAAACACCATCCGGTATACTCTTCCGTAGGCAAAAATACAGATTCAATCTGAATCTGCCAACTCTTTGTCTAAAAGATTTCTTCATTCTCTCCGGGGACATACGGGTCAGATCCTTTGGTTTTTATTATCTTTATCCTATATATTTATATAGGGGCAAATGATGGAACAGGAAAAAACCAAAAAGAAATAAACCATTATTTAGGGTCCAATACACCTGTAGAGACGCACGGCGTGCGTCTCCGCGATGCAGGCCCAATCCAGGAAGGTGCGTTTGGTATATGTATGTTTTTCCATTCGGTACGCGGAGACGCACGCCGTGCGTCTCTACAGGCAATCCTCTTCTTCCAACCAGAGTCTACATATTCTGAGATAAAAGTTTATTGTCATAGCCCGGAACACCACTGAGGATGTCATGTTTTTTATTATCTTTACCCCCACATATTTATAGAGCTACAGAAAAGTTACATATGAAAAAGTCCATTGCTCATATCCCCGGTCGCAAACAGGAAGATCTGGAGTATCTGGTAAAGTTGATACTCGAACGTATTCCGCAAACACAAATGATCATTCTCTACGGCAGCTATGCCCGGGGAGATTATGTGACGTATGACAGGCGGGTAGAGTTTGGTGTCTCTACTTCATACAGGAGCGATTACGATATATTAGTGGTAACACACGGTGTTGATGACAAAAGTGTGGGTACGAAGTTGAACAATATAGATGACATCTATTATAAACATCCCGATCTGCAAACACCTGTGCAGTTTATCAATGAAGATATTAAAACGCTCAATAAATATATTTCTGATGGCAGGTATTTCTATACCCAGATCAGGGCGGAAGGAGTTATATTATATGATTCGGCAAAATTTAAGCTGGCCCGTAAAAGAAGACTTAACTACGAGGAGATCAGAAAACAAGCAGAAGAGTATTTTCAGGAAAAGCATCAAAGAGGAAATTATTTTCTGGAAGATGCTATTTCTAATAGTAAAAAAGAAAGGTTTCAAATGGCCGCTTTTTATCTACACCAAGCCACTGAAAACTTTTTCTATGCCGTGCGTCTGGTCTTTACTTTACAGAATAACAAACAGCACAACCTGCAAAAGCTGATTGCTTCGGTCAGGAAATATTCTTCCGGCTTTATAGAGATATTCCCTTGTAATACCGCCGAAGAAAAACGTCTTTTCGAACTGCTGAAAGCCGCTTATGTAGAAGCCCGCTACAATCCGAAATTTGTAGTTACCGCGGAAGATTGCAAGGTACTCACCCGGAAGATAGGGGCATTAGGTAAACTGGTAGAGGAGCTTTGCCGAAAGCGGTTAGAGGAATACGGGCAGATGATTGAACAGGAGGACATCGAAAAGAAATAAAGATTACTTAGGGTCCAACACACCTGTAGAGACGCACGGCGTGCGTCTCCGCGTACCGAATGGAAAGGCATACATATACATTTATAGGACGTACATCGCGGAGACGCACGTTCTTTGTATGGGATATGCACCGTCGAAACACACCTTCCTTTATTGGACATATATCGCGGAGACGCACGCCGTGCGTCTCTACAGGTAATCCCCTTCTGCTGATCATCGTATTTACAGATTCAAAGATAAAAGTTTGATGTCGTAGTGCTGGACACCACTGAGGATGTCTTGTTTTTTATTATCTTTACCCCCACATAGTTATATAGCTACAGATTTATATAGTTACAAGGAAGTTGCTTATGAAAAAGTCCATTGCTCATATCCCCGGTCGCAAACAGGAAGATCTGGAGTATCTGGTAAAACTGATACTTGAACGCATTCCACAGACACAAATGATCATTCTCTACGGCAGCTATGCCCGGGGAGACTATGTGGAGTATGACCAACGGGTGGAGTTTGGAATTCCTACCTCGTATATGAGCGATTACGATATATTGGTGGTAACACACGGTATTGATGACAAAACTGTAGGATCGAAATTAGACAGTATAGACCATATCTACTACAAACATCCCGATCTGCAAACACCCGTACAGTTTATCAATGAAGACATCAAGACGCTGAACAAGTATATCTCCGATGGCAGATATTTCTATACCCAGATCCGGGCGGAAGGCATCATCTTGTATGATTCCGGAAAATTCAATCTGGCCCGTAAAAGAAAACTCAACTACGAGGAGATCAAACAGCAGGCAGAGGAATATTTTAGTGAGAAATATGAATATGCTCATGATTTTCTTCATACTGCACAATACAATTATAATAGGGAAAAGTATAGGCTAACATCTTTTCTTCTCCACCAAGCCACTGAAAACTTTTTCTATGCTGTGCGCCTGACCTACACCTTACAGAACAACAAACAGCACAACCTACGAAAGCTGATCGACTCGGTCAGGAAATATTCTCCCGGGTTTATACAGATATTTCCCTGTAATACCGCGGAAGAAAAACGTCTTTTTGAACTGTTGAAAGCCGCCTATGTAGAGGGCCGTTACAACCCAAAGTTTGTAGTTACTCCGGAAGATTGCCAGGTACTTACCCAGAAGGTAGAAGCATTAGGCAAACTGGTAGAGCAGCTTTGCCGAAAACGGTTGGACGAATACGGGCAGATGATCGGACAGGAGAAGACCGGAAAAGCAGGAGATGGGTAAAAATGAAGGGATTAAGAGATAAATTATCCTCCTCATTCGTGTTGACAGTAATAGGATTTTTAGCTTTAGGTCATCCGAAAAGTTTTCTCTGCATATGGAAAGATTCTTTAGTAAAACGCTTACCTTTGTGAGCAAAAGTATTTCTAAAGAAATGGATTGTATGACCACTCATCACATCGTTAACGGTGATAGCAGACAAATGAAGGAACTGCGAGATAAAAGCGTTCATTTGATTGTTACTTCTCCTCCCTATTGGCAATTAAAAGATTATGGAACTGATAATCAGATTGGATTTCATGATGATTATGAAACCTATATCAATCACTTAAACCTGACGTGGAAAGAATGTTACAGAGTTCTCCACGATGGCTGCCGGCTTTGCATAAATATTGGAGATCAGTTTGCCCGCTCTGCCTATTACGGTCGCTATAAAATTATTCCTATTCATACAGAAATCATAAAATTTTGTGAAACCATAGGATTTGATTTTATGGGACAAATTATCTGGCAGAAAACCACTACCATGAATACTTCAGGCGGAGCCAGTATTATGGGTAGTTTTCCGCATCCCAGAAATGGTATTGTTAAATTGGATTTTGAATATATTTTGCTGTTCAAAAAACAGGGCAAAGCACCACAACCCACCCAAGAACAAAAAGAAAATTCGGCAATGACTAACGAAGAATGGAATACCTACTTTAATGGACATTGGTATTTTTCAGGGGCAAAACAGGACAAGCATTTAGCCATGTTTCCCGAAGAATTACCCTATAGACTGATCCGGATGTTTTCTTTTCCGGGTGAAACCGTTTTAGATCCTTTTCTGGGAAGCGGAACAACGGCTGCGGTTGCTAAAAAACTGAATCGAAATTCAGTTGGCTATGAAATAAATTCCGAATTTATTCCTATCATTCAGGAAAAAATCGGAGGGAATGATGTTTTCTCAGAAACGCAGATCCATGTAATCGGGCAGGAACCTGGTATAGAAGATCTGGAAGAGGAAATAAAAAAAATGCCATATTATTTTGTTGATACGCATAAATTAGATAAAAAAGTAGATGTCAAAAAGAAACAATATGGTTCAAAAATAGATGCTCAAAGCACAGGGAGGCGCGAAGAGTTCTTTTCAGTAAAAGAAATTATTTCTCCCGAATTAATAAAGCTAAACAACGATTCAGTTATCAGGTTAATAGGTGTCAGGCAAAACCCTGATAGTAATGGAGAAGCAACTGATTTTCTCTACAAAAAATTAAAAGGAAAAAAAGTGTTTCTCAAATACGATGAAATAAAGCATGATGCGGACAATAATCTGATGGCCTATTTGTACCTTGAAAATAAAACATTTATAAATGCCCATTTATTAAAAAACAAGTTGGCCTTAGTTGATCATTCCATTGATTTTAAATATAAGAAAAAATTTTTAGCTTTATAATTTATGGCAACCATTCAACAGTTATTAGCTATTTTGCCAAATAGTAAACGGACAGCTATACATGCTTCAGAGATTGCAACGAAGTTAGGGCTCCCGACTACAAGAAATCAAGTAGAAACCCGCGAACTTATTAGAGAAGCTATAGAAGCAGGGCATACTATTGTGAGTAATACAAAAGTGGGTTATTGGTTATCTTCAAACAAGGTAGAAGTAAAGAATTATATTCGATCTCTTGAAAAAAGAGCTAACGATATTTCTTTAAGGGCTGATGAATTAAAAAATGCCTGGAATTTATCAAATACTACAAATCAAATCCCATGAAACAAAAACATTCGCTTGATTTTGGCAAGAAAGAAAAAGTGTTGAACTATGCCTGCCAGACCTATCAGTTGTCCAGACCGAATAAAGTGGGTGCGGTGATGGCATTGATCAGAGAATGTCAGCCCCATACAATTGAAGAGTGGGAAATGTGGTATTTTGAAAATGCGTATACAGCAGGAAAAACACCTTTCAAAATAACTAAAGAAAGTCTGTTGGAACTTGGCGAAAGGCTTTATGAGAAAATTATTGAGGTGGTGATTCCCGAATGGCAGGACGCGTTCAGTAAACTGACAAAAGAAGACTGTATAGATTATATCTACAACTTAACCATCAACCGAACGTTTGATGGTTATTTGCGGGAAAAATCAGTGGTAAATGATGGTTTGGCAAAAGCATTTCCTGATGTTCAATTTGAAGAAAGCCCCTGTGAACTTGACCATGCGGGAGATATTGATTATCTGGGATATATCTCTGAAAATGTCGCATTTGGCATCCAGATAAAACCTGTGACAGCAAAAGCAAATTTTGGTAATTATTCTGTTTCTGAAAGAATGAAAGCTAGTTTTGAAGCATTCAGAAAAGATTTTGGCGGCAAAGTCTTTATTGTTTATAGCCTTGACGGAGAAATTGCAAATAAAGAAGTGATTGAAAGTATAAAGCAGGAAATAGAAAGACTTAAAGACTCCTATTCCCATACATTGTAACAACCTTGTACAAAATAATCTCCACTTGGTGAACAATAGATCATTTCCAATTTTCAACGCAGGATCACCTCCATACATACCGGATTGTGATCGCTGTATTCCAGATCGGGCGAGTAGTAGTTGATTCCCTGGAACCGATCGGAATGGAAGATGTAATCGATGCGTAGTATTTTTTCAGGTAGCGGAACGTATACATATATCCTTTTCCGGCGGTATGGAATCCGTCGCGGAGCCCGGCTTTCCGGAGTGTCCGGTAGGTATAGGAAGAGGGCGGAGAGTTGAGGTCGCCACAGAGGATAACGGGATGGGGAGAGTGGGCGACGAGTTCTTTCACTGTGTCGGTTTATTGCGCCCGCAGGATGAAATTGTCTTGTAGGGCAGTGAACAACCGGGTGAGCGCGTGGGTATAATTGCGTCTATTGTCCGTGGCGAGTTCCTTTTCTAATTTTCTTTTGTTCTGGCTCACGTTGGTGGTTTGCAGGTGGTTGTTGAATACGCGGATGGTATCTGTCCCGATCGCGATGTCGCACCACATGCTGCAATTGGCCGTTTGCTTGTATTTTATCAGCTGGCTGTCCGCGATGGGGTATCGGCTTAGGATGACTAATTGGAGCAAGGGTTCTCTGGAATAAGGAACTGCGCAGTACGGCCACTCGTCGAAAACAGATAAGATGCTGTCCATCGGGAATTCGCGGCTCGCGCGAAACTCCTGGAAGCAAATTATATCTGCCTGTTGGTCTCTCATCACCTGTGCCACCTGCCGGCACGTAGTTCCGGAATTGTCGTTTCCAAAGCTGTCGATGTTGTAGGTGGCGACGCGCAGGATCTCTCCCTGCGCAGAGGTCTGGTGTCCGAATTGATAGATGCTACTCAGATAGTCCCAGTTGGCCACAATGGCCAGTAGAGGCACCCATACCCAATAGCGCCAGCGGACTGCCCAGTAGAGGATGGCCAGCACATTGAGCACAAGCAATCCGGGGAGTACCAAGCCCAGCAGAGGGAAAAGGGCGGAAGAGGCCGGGGAAACGTATTGCGCGTACCATCCTCCGACCGTAAGAAGGGCCAGTAAAAAGGTGGCAAAAATACTGAATGTATACAAGAGTCTTGATATTGCTTTTTCCCATACGAAGGCTTGTTTGAGGGTTTGGGATCAGGGGGCCGGAGTCGGTATGTCCGGTTTCTGATCTGTATTTTTAAGTTCTGAGTTCTAAGTTTTAAGTTATAAGTTCTGAGTTTTAAGTTCTGAGTTATAAGTTTTAAGTTCTGAGTTTTACGTCTCAAACAGAAATAACATATAAAGCATCCATCTACTAAAACTTATAACTTAAAACTTAGAACTTATAACTTTCATTATGGTTCTATGTATTTCCTGACTGTTGCCTGCAGGTCTTCCTTCCGGAAAGGTTTTCGCAGGAGCTCCGTACATCCGGCGGCGTAGACTTCCTTTTCTTCCGTTTCATCGGAAAAGACATCGAGCGCGACGATGGGAAGGGTAGTGGTGAGTTCGCGGATGACGCGTGTGGCACTCAATCCGTCCAGATCGGGCAGGTGTATAGTGGTCAGGATCAGATCGGGCTTAGTCTCTTCGTAGGTAAGCACCACCTGCATTCCGTTGGTGGCCCGTACGATCTCGTAGTCATCGGCCAGGGCGGCCCGTATGGCTTCGTAGTCCTGGTCGTTCTCTTCGGCTACCAGTAGTTTGAACGGTTTTTCCTCTGTTGTTTCTTTGTGAAGATCGATCTGTTCCCGGCAGATCATCTCCTTAGGCGCGTAATAAGGAAGGGTAAAGGTGAAGGTACTTCCTTTCCCTACTTCGGAGGTAACGGAGATGCTGCCTTCCAGCTTCTCCACAATTGTTTTACAGATGGATAGTCCCAGGCCCGTGCCCTGTACAAAATGGTTGGCCTTGACAAACCGGTCGAATACTTTACCTACCTTTTCCGGAGAGATACCCGTTCCGGTATCTGTGACGTAGAACCGGATCGTATCCGCCTCCTGTCGGTATCCATACCGTATGCTTCCTTCGCGGGTAAACTTGAACGCGTTGCCGATGAGGTTAGAGAATACCTGAAAGATACGGTTCTTATCGGAATGGATGCGTATGTCCGGGTCCGACTCTTCGAAGATCAGATTCACCCCTGCCGGGCAGCGGAAGATGTGCGCGTCGTGGATCTCTTTGCAGAGGGTGTGAAGCTGTACGGGAGCCAGCGTGAACTCTACAATGCCGGACTCTATCTTGGAAAGATCTAAGATCTCATTGATCAGTTGCAGCAACCGTTCGTTGTTGGCCTCTACGATCTTGTAGTATTCCAGCCTTTCGTCTTTGCTGTCGCTTTCGGAAATGATCCGGGAAAATCCGACGATGGCGTTGAGCGGAGTACGTATTTCGTGGCTCATATTGGCTAAGAAAGCAGATTTCAGTTTGTCGGAGTGCTCGGCCCGCTCTTTGGAGAGTTTCATTTCCCGTTTCATCAGTTCCAGCTGGGTGATGTCCCATTCAATGGAAATGATGAGCGGAGAAAGCCCCTCTGTTTCTACTTTTATCTTTTGTTTGTCTAGGATCACTAAATTGCCCTCCCGGTCTTTCTCCTCTACCACCCAATGTTTCTTCTTTCCTGTGGTGGCTATCTCGATGTCTTCCTGCCATTTTACGCGGGCGATCTCGGGCGGATAAAAGTCAAAATCGTTTTTGCCAATGGCATCTTCCATAGATACTTCCCGGTTGTAAGATTCGCGGTTGCGGTAGAGGTACCGGAAGTCGTTCTGCACGTCTTTTACCACGATACTGGCAGGCAGATGATCGATGGTATGGTTGAACATACGGGTCAGCCGTTTGAGCTTTTTCTCATACCGGATCCGCTCTGAAATGTCGTGAGTAAACGACCAGAACGTCTCTTCTCCTTCGTCTGTAGTTACTTTATAGATGGTACCCTCAAAAGCCAGAACATCTTTGTTGTAGAGCAAAGGATGCTGTATGGTATATACCTGAGAGTGGGTCGACTCGATGAGCTGCATCCTCTGGTGCCAGTCTTCCAGAGATTGCATATCTCCTACAATCTCGTAGATCTTGAGCCCGGAGAGATCGGTCTGGTCACTGATGAGGTGGTTTTTACGGAACTTCCTGTTGGTGAATATCAGCGTACCATCCCGACGGGCGGCAAAAATGCTTTCGGTGGCATTGTTGACGGCGTGTGTGAGGGTATTGATGTCGTTTCTGCGTCTTTGTATGTCGGTAATGTTCTGTATATACCCTTCCAGAAAAACGGAGTTATCGGGCAGTACTTCGCATAGATAGGAATTGATCCGGACGTAATGGATCTGGTGATTGAACAGGATGCGGTAATCGATGCTTGGTCCGTTCCGGCCTTTCAATTTGCTTTCAAGCCATTCGATGAGACTTTCCCGGTCTTCGGGGATCACGAAATTGAGGTAGGTCTCCAGGAGCATCCGACGGATCTCCGAAGTAGACATGATGCCTGTGTTGCCGGAGAAGTAGAGTGCTTTTTCCTGTGAATTGTAACTCCAGTGACCCAGGAGCGCGGTCTGCTCGATGGCAAATAGCTTACGGTTTGCTTTGTCTAATTCGATCTGGCAGGTGCTGCATCCGGTGACGTCGCGCAGCTGACACAGGATGCCATTCGCATAGGGCTGCATGATGCACCTGAAATGAGAAGTGCCGGTTTCCGACGGTAAAGCATACTCCCGGACAACTTTGGTCTGGCTGCTGACCGTATGCAGGAGATCTCTGCGGAATTCCGCCGACAGGGCATCAGGGAATATATCCGGCAGACGGGTTCCTGTCAGGTTTTTCCCTTTCAGGTACCAGACATCTTCCTGTGCCAGAACGTCTATACATATCCCCTCTTTACTTAACCAGAGAAGGGTGTCAGAAGTCAGTTTCAGGATCTCTTTGCAATGATGAAGGTCATGTAATATCTTTTCCATATATTGGATCTGTACCAGCTATAGTTATGAATTTTGTCAAAACTACGAATATATTTTATGACTTGCAATTTTTTATGTAAAATATGTTTTGGATTTTGCAGATAAGGAAAGGGATTTACGATTGGAAATCGTAAAAGTAATAAGTTCTAAGTTTTAAGTTCAAAGTTTTAGTGGATGGATGCTTTGTCTGTTATTTCTGTTTGAGACGTACAACTCAGAACTTATAACTTAGAACTCAGAACTTAAAACTCAGAACTTAAACAAGCAAACATACAAGATACATATGTGGGGCTCAGCATACCGGATAAGGATGTGTATGCCATGCGGGATGCTTTTTGTGTCGGACGTAAAACACGGAGATTTACGCTGCTCTATCGGACTTGCACCTGTAGAGGAAGTAACAGAAACTCATTTTGTGGATATGCTTATGGATAGATCATATATTATTCCGATATACTGTAGAGACGCACGGCGTGCGTCTCCGCGGTGCAGGTCCAACAAAAAAAATGCATCCCATATCCTGGTATATGCTTTCCCTTTCGGGGTGCTGAGACGCACGCCGTGCGTCTCTACAGGGTACCGGAGCAGGATATATACAATGGATGATGTATACTTACCTATATGAATGATACACACGTACTTCATCAATGAGTGATGAAACCAGCGGTAGGCATTGTCCATCGAAGATGTGGGTGGTCGGCCAGCCTTTCGGCGTAATTAACCCGCAACCTGGCGCTATGCCCGTCTGGCTTTTTCCCAGGCTCCGTGTGGGTTGCCTTTCCGCTGGCAGAGGTAGCGGAAACCTCTCAGTACGTTCACATTCATAAACAGGAAATAATAGGGAACGAAAAGGTATTTATTTTTAATCTGTTTCCGGGAAAGGTAATACCCCCAGAGTCCTAGGATGTAAAAAAAGATCTGCCCCGTCAGGAGTACTCCGTAGAGCAGGGGAGAGGCTCCGCCCAGCAGCAGCAGGATATTCAGCGGGAGTAGCAGGAACAGCAGGATGGGGGTGATGGACCAGCGCAGTACGCGGTGCGAAACATACTGGAAGCTGAGTATACCGTATCGGAACGGATTGAGCAGCGGACGCAATCTGACGATAGATTGCAGCCCTCCCGCGGCAATGCGTACTTTGCGCTTCTCTTCTTCTTTCATGTCTGCCGACCCACCTTCCAGAGCGTAGGCCTCTTTGCAGTAGGCAATGGTATAGCCTCGCATGGTGATGCGCAGCGAGAGAATGAAGTCGTCCAGAAGCGTATCTTTCTCCATCTCTTCGAAAAGTTCCCTGCGGACGGCGAACAGCTCTCCGGCGGCTCCTACGGCCGAGTAGAGGCGGGAATCCCATTCTTTGAGTTTGGATTCGTATTTCCAGTAAAGTCCTTCTCCTCCGGCGGCCGCTCCGTCTTTGGTTTGTACCGCGATGCGCTTTTCGCCGGCTACGCATCCGACACGCGGATCGGAAAAGGCTTTGACAATCTCCCGGATGGCTTGCGGGTTCAGGTCGGTATTGGCATCTGTGAATACGATCAGAGGGGTAGTCACGAACCTGACACCCCGGTTCATCGCGGCGGTTTTTCCCTGCCGTTCGGGCTGAAAACAGACAGTGGCCCGTGGCCAGTTTTTCAGCAACTCGTTGGTACAGTCGTTGCTGCCGTCTGTGACCCAGAGGATGCGCAGTTTGTCTGAGGGATAGTCGAGCGTCAGGCAATTCTTCATTTTTTCATTGACCACGGATTCTTCGTTGAAGGCAGTGATGAAGAGTGTGACTTCGGGCAGAGCGGCCTCTTCGGGCAGGCTGAGTACGCGCGGTGACCGGAACCTTTCTTTGATGCGGACTAAGAGATAAAGAACAATCCCGTATCCTAAGTAGGTATAGAACACGATGAAAAGACTTATCCAGAAAAAGAGTATCAGGAATTTCATATGGCTTTTATTTGATAAGAGAACTTGGGTGCATTTGGGTTCGGATGGGTGGTGGCCTGCCGGGCTGCCCGAACAGACCGCCCGGTCAGAGAGCGTGGTTTCCGGCAAAAACAGGCTTCATTTGACTAAGTTGGAATCTTCATCTTTGTAGGCTTTCTTTTTAAAAAAGATACCCGTCAGGCTTTTCATGCCCCGGACGAAGCGCACTTTGAAACTGTTGAAAAGCGTGCCATCTGCCCCTACGGTACCGTATCCCGTGACGGCGCGCGCTTTGCGTTTGCGCACAAAGACGATCTTACCATACTTTTTCAGCTGGAAGGCGAGATAGCCGTCTTCGCCCCGTTTGATATCTACCCGGATCCCCTCTTTTTTCGCGTATTCGGTATGGTAGGCGAAAACTAATCCGCGCACGCTCAGTTCGGGC
>Ga0192241_10004_pt2 | contig 25326 bp, 18 predicted proteins | sample Koala_Koa27_I3_FD_131239 | JGI IMG/M metagenome (GOLD analysis project Ga0192241, IMG submission 131239) | Enriched cells from koala feces incubated with labeled cellulose particles, San Francisco Zoo, California, United States - Koala_Koa2-7_I3 ... | reverse complement strand
CGTATGTGCTTATTCAGGTTTTCACCTCGGGATTACATCTGCTGGACATCTTGCTTATCAGGCCGTCCCATCCTTTTGGATGGTATCTGAATTATTTGATGATATGGTATTTTATGTTTTGGATTATCCATCGATGGAGTTTTTTGAAAAGGAATAGGACCTTTTTTCTCACATTAACCGGTATTATTCTATTTTTCATAAGCAGGGAAATCCGCGCGGAGCAGTCATTTTCTTTTATTGCAGGAGTAATGTTTGCTGTGCATGACTGGAAGGAAAAGATACAATGGAAAAATGGTATGGTTCTCATATTGATTGCAATTGTTTTTTTGGCATGTAAACAAACAATAATCATACGGGAATCCCCTCAGATTATTTATAGTTTCATTCAACTTATGATAAAGTTACCAGCGGCGTTGGCGATTATCTGCTTTGTGTTTTGCACAAATAGATGGATTAATTACAGCTACTTTTTGTTGGTTGGCATTTTATCATATGAAATATACCTAATTCATGGCTATACAATAAGTATCTATAATACGGGTATGCCAATGATTCATATTGTCCTGTTTTTTAGTGGATTGACTTTTGCTTTATCGATTGGAATGCATTGTGCTAATACATATTTATCAGGTAAATTGTGGGAAATACTATTATATAAAACAAAAGATAGAATGGGAGGGCACTAGCTATTAAAGCATGCATATGTTTCTCAATGACAGTATGTACAGGAACAATACAAATCCATGAAACTGACCGAGATACCGGATGAAGCCTTTGAAGCGGGAATAAAAAATGTATTTTAGTATGAAGGACCCCTTACATGATTAAGGGGTTCTGCTTGTATTGGATTTATTGTGGATATATGGAAATAAAAGGAGGAATGTTGAATGGCACTAAGGGAAATCAAGTATGCGCATGAAAATGGATTGAAGTTATATTACAAGTAGCATCAATGGGAGACAGAGGATCTTGATATACTTTGTAATGAAGTGGAACTGAAGCGCTCCATATCCATGAAAGGATATTTATCATGTGCTTCAGTTAAAACAGTTAAAGATTATTGGCATAAAAAGTATAGGTCTGCAGACGGAAAAAAATGGGATTTGAGATAGTCTCTCTCATTCGTTTAGTTGAGTGGCTTGCCAGGTTTCTGATTTTTATAAAAAATAGGGTATTTTGCTAAGTTTACAAGCCACTAGCATGGCATTATATAAGTTTTGTGATAATAGGTGCTTGATATGATAAGAAAGTGAAAGAAAGATATGAATAAAACTCCTAAAATTATAGTTGCACATCCAGGAAAGCAACATTCATTTAGACTTGCAACAGCGCTAAAACAGAAAGATATGCTTTATAAATATTTGACTACTGTGTATTATAAGAGAAATTCAAAAGTGTTGCCATTAATAGACAAATTAACTCAGGGAAAACTTTCACACTCTATTAACTCTAGAAAATGCGAATTTTTAGATGATAATGATGTTGTCCAGTTTTATTCCTTTGCATCGCTTATTATATTATTGCTTGTTAGAATTAACAATAATGGCAAGATATATCATGCATGGAATAATTGGATTACTAATAGGTTTGGAATTAAGGTCGCTAAATATGCAATCAAGAATCGTATTGATGTTGTGATAATGTATGATACTACTGCTGATACTTGTTTTCAATATCTAAAAAGGAAAGCACCGCATATCAAATTAGTCATAGATAGTTCGGCTGCATGTAACGAATATGTTGTAAAAACTTTTGAGAGAGATTTACAGAGTCACCCTGAAGGTAATTTAAGGCAAGAAGCTGAACATTTTTGGAATAAGCAGCAGAGAGAATGTCTTTCTAGAGAAAGATTTAATACGGATATATATTTGGTTCCGTCATTGTATTGCAAAAGGAGTTTACTGCCGTATATTAATTCAACTCAGAAGATATTTGTACAACCTTATGGTTCAAACTTTAAGATTGAAGAAAAAAAAGAATTTTTTATAGGAAACAGGTTAAATTTCTTATTTCTGGGACAGGTAAGTTATCGAAAAGGTGCACATTATTTATTGCAAGCGTTTTCAGAGATGCAGAATGAAAATATAAAACTATATATGGTTGGAATGTATGATAAAAATGCGGAGCTATATTCAAAATACAGAAATTTGTCAAATGTTGAATTTTGTGGATTCGTTGGGCACAACAAAATACAAGAGTACTTTATGAAAAGTGAGATAATGATTATACCATCGTTATCAGAAGGTATGACACTGGCAGGATTAGAAGGTTTGAGCCAGGGGGTGCCGCTAATATGTACAGAAACAAGTGGTGTGAATGACCTTATAAACAACTATGAGAATGGAATAGTAATTAGGGAACAAGATGCATCTGAAATCTTGAATGCTGTAAAATGGTTTATATTGCATACTGCAAACATTCCCAAAATGTCTAAGAATGCCTGTAATACCGCTAGGGAATATACGTGGGATAGATATTATTCAAGAATGGGTGAGTTATGTAAGTATATTTTTTTTGAAGATTCTTTGTCATCGAAAGTAGGTGAATGTGATTTTAGATAATGATTTTAATTTGTTTTTGACAGCTTGTGTTTTTGGTTGGGTGCTTTTTTTATACTTTGCTAATCAGCTTCGGTGTAAGCGGAAGTTTGATTTGTTTGATCCATTTATTCTTATCAGTGGTCTATATTTATTGATTTTTGTTTGGGCACCTAGTGTATGGATGCAAAGAGGACAGACAGGATATCAAGGAATAGAAGTTATGGAATATCTTCCTAAAGGTAATGCAGTATTTATTATCGGATATATTTGTTTTGTGCTAGGGAGTTACTCAGGAAGAAAAAAGAAGAAAGCATTTATAATCTGTGATAATTTATCTAATTCGGATAAATGCATAAAATATCGTTGTCAAATTTCATTATATGCGACAGTAGTTTTTTTGGCGAGCATTGCTCTAGGTCTTTTGTATTACCGTATGCAAGGTAAGGGATTTATGTATATGCTTACTTTGGGGCAAATGGGAAATGAGATTGAAATAACTAAATCAACAAGTTTCCTTTTTCTTTCATGTTTTATTAGAAGTGCCATTCCTGGTTTATTGATGCTTGTAGCATTTTCAGAATTCAATAAAGCAGTACTAATACTTGCTACACTCGCGACTATTATGATAACAGTAACAACCGGATCACGTAATCTAACAATTTCTGCTGCATTGGCAGTTATTGTTTATTTATACATCTCAAACAATAAAAGACCTAGGTTACGTACCTCTATATTTGCTATTGTTATATTGTATATATTTGTAGGTTTTGTAGGTATTTATCGTGGCGTAATGCTTAGCGGTGGTACGATTGACTTATCTGCAATTAGTTTACAAAGTTTACTGGATGCATTTATGTATAACGTGGAAATCTTTTTCCCGTTTTATAATCTTGTTGAGACGGTTCCCCAAAAGGCAGGTTTTAATTATGGCTTAGGATTTTTAAATGTTTTTATTCAGTTTATTCCACGCGCAATCTGGCCAGGCAAACCTGCTACTTTGGGAACATCAGCTCTTTCGGCTGTGTATGGCAGTTCAATGGGAGGAGCTGCTTATCCCAATATAGGTTCCTTTTATTACGAATTTGGAGTGCCTGGTGTAATTTTTTTGATGTATCAATTTGGATATAGGACACAAAAATATTATTGGCGTGGTACTACTTCGAAAGAAAAGTTTAGACAAATTCAATTTGCAATAATGTTTGGATACCTGTTTCAGTTTGTTTGCAGAAGTAGTATTGCATCATGGGGGATTGATATTGCATTTATGTTTGGCCCAATATGGATTGCAAAGCGATACTGGGGGATTAAATCATGATAGATACTATGGAGATAAGGTATGAAAGTAGGAAGTGGGATTAAAAAAAATTTTGTATTTCAAGTTGTATATCAAATTATGTCTATGGCTTTACCATTTATCACATCTCCTTATATTGCAAGAACGATAGGAGCAGAAGGAATAGGAGCATATTCGTATTCATCAACAATTGCAAATTATTTTGTTATATTTTCGATGCTTGGATTATCAAATTATGGAAATAGAGAGATAGCTATGAGCCGTGACAATAAGAAAAAGTTGGATCATATATTTTCTTCTTTAATATATGCTCATATGTTCGTCTCTGTTCCTGTAGTTTGTTTATACGTCATATATGCCACTCATTTTGCAAGTTCGAAAATATACGCGATTGTTCAACTTATATATGTGCTTAGTGGATTGTGTAATATTAGTTGGTTTTACTTTGGATTAGAAAAATTCAGATTGACTGTTGGATTAAGTATGGTTTTAAAAGTAATTAATTTGTTTAGTATTTTTTTGCTTGTAAAAAGGCCAGAAGATCTCATTTTATATTGTGTGATTATGGCAGGGGGCATTTTGACTGAGCAAATTCTTCTTTGGATTCCAATTAAGCGATATACCAATTTCGTTATGGTTTCGAAGAAAGAAATAATAGCACATATGAAACCAATGGTAATCCTTTTTATACCCGTTATCGCAGTTAGTGTTTATAAATATATGGACAAAATAATGATAGGATACTTTTGCGATAGAATTCAATTGGGATTTTATGAAAATGGAGAAAAACTAGTAAACATGCCAATGGCTATCATTGTCTCTTTTGGAACCGTTATGATGCCTATGATGTCTAATTTAGCAGCTAAGAATAGTTTGAGAGATTCTCAAATTTATATTTCCTATTCATTTAGGTATATTATGTGTCTTGCATTTGGATTGGCATTCGGTTTATCTGCGATTAGCAATGTTTTTGCACCACTATTTTGGGGAGATGAGTTTCGACCATGTGGTAATATCATAATGATACTCTCTCTTACAGTTCCATTTACTTCATTTGCCAATATTCTCCGTACACAGTATTTAATTCCACAAAAAATGGATAGACAGTATTTAAGTTCTGTTGTTACAGGAGCAATTGTGAATTTTTGTATTAATTACCTGTTAATCCCTAGCTGTGGGTCGATAGGAGCATCTATTGGTACGGTATTTGCTGAATTTACAGTTTTCTTTGTGCAGTCAGTTATGCTTAATCGAATGCTTCCAATAAAGGATTATATATCCCAATGTATCCCGTATTTGGTTATAGGAGTAATCATGTATTCGGTTGTTTTGGGGATAGGTAATATTATACCTAGTATTGGATGGAGTGGTCTAGTTTTGCAGATAATGATAGGAATAGGGATTTATGGCACATTAAGTATAATGTACTTAATTTTAATTAAGGATAATATGGTAACTTCAATCTATAAAAAAATTATTGGATATATATCAATAGTTATAAACTAACCAAAAAGTGTTTTACAGCGACCATTTACATAAGATGCCACATCAAAAGTTTCCCTAGAGTGCTGTAAACGCTGTTCCGCGGTGGAGCGGGAAGATTTGTTGAAGATATCTGTAAAAACAATACCGCACATGTGTAGGTCACATCTCCATTTGGCCTCTTTGCGGTCGGTTCTACTACCTTTCTGTGGTTTTGTATATTTGGTGTAAGAAAGAGTAACCCATAGGTTATGCTGCTTCAAGATATTGAAAATATGGATTAAAAACTTACCAGTAGATTCCATGTAGATGTCGTTGCAGTTATATTTTGCAAGCCAGTCACACAGCTCATTCAATCCCTTTGCGGAGGAAGAAAAGTGAGCCTGCCTATATTCAGTACGACCATAGGAGGTGGGTTTGCTTCTAGTGTAATAGCAGGAGTAGCTTTAAACTTGCTTGCTCGATATTGTGAAAAAAGATAGAGGAATATGGGTTGGATTACTAATCGTATCATGTGGTACGGTTTTTTTGTTACAAGGTGTGGTATACGGTTTATTAAATAAGAGGAGGAAATGGTTATGAGCTTTTTTAACGGAAAAACATTAATGATTACAGGAGGAACAGGCTCTTTCGGAAACGCAGTTCTGAACCGTTTTCTTAGAACCGATATTAGAGAAATTCGTATTTTCTCCCGTGATGAAAAGAAACAGGACGATATGCGTCATGAGTTTCAAGTGAAGATGCCAGAAGTGGCTGACAAAATTAGCTTTTATATAGGAGATGTTCGCGATTTGCAATCTGTAAAGAATGCGATGTACGATGTTGATTACATATTTCATGCAGCAGCACTGAAACAGGTGCCTTCTTGTGAATTTTTTCCGATTGAAGCGGTAAAAACAAATATACTTGGTACAGAAAATGTATTAACGGCAGCAATTGATGAAGGTGTTGAATCTGTTGTATGTCTTTCTACAGATAAAGCTGCATATCCAGTCAATGCAATGGGAACATCAAAAGCTATGATGGAAAAGGTAATCATCGCAAAATCTAGAACAACGAATTTAACAAAGATTTGCTGTACACGTTATGGTAACGTGATGTGTTCTCGCGGTTCTGTTATTCCTCTTTGGATTGACCAAATCAAAGCAGGTAATCCAATCACAATTACGGATGGTGCTATGACGCGTTTTATTATGTCTTTAGAAGAAGCTGTTGACCTTGTCCTTTTTGCATTTGAACATGGAGATGCAGGCGATATTTTAGTACAAAAAGCGCCATCTTGTACAATCCAGACACAGGCACAAGCTGTATGTGAATTGTTTGGAGGAGATACAAATGATATAAAAACAATCGGCATTCGTCATGGAGAAAAGATGTACGAGACTCTTTTAACGAATGAAGAATGTGCAAATGCTATTGATATGGGTGATTATTACAGAGTTCCATGTGATAAACGCAGTTTGAATTATGATAAGTATTTTAATCAAGGTGATTCTGGACGAAATACATTAACAGAGTTTAACAGCAACAATACAACGTTATTAACAGTGGAGGAAACAAAGGATAAAATTGCTTCATTAACATATATTCAGGAACGGCTTGTGGAGTAATTTGTAACTCATCAGAGGACAAACAGTGTTTTGCCCCCAAAAATCATAAAGTATTTTACTGAAAGGACCCCTTTTATGTACGAAGATATTAAATGGAGAGAAAATAGCAAACTAAAGCTGCTTATCATTGTTGGTACACGCCCCGAGATTATCCGTCTTGCAGCAGTAATCAACAAGACACGTCAATACTTTGATGTGGTTCTTGCACATACAGGACAAAACTATGATTACAATTTAAATGGAGTTTTTTTTAAGGATTTAAAACTGGATGATCCAGAAGTTTACTTGAACGCAGTTGGTGATGATTTAGGAGAAACTTGTGGCAACATCATTACACAAAGTTATAAATTAATGGCACAAATTAAACCAGATGCAGTTTTAGTGCTTGGTGATACAAACAGCTGCCTATCCGTGATTGGAGCGAAGCGGCTTCATATTCCGATTTTCCATATGGAAGCTGGGAATCGTTGTAAAGATGAGTGCCTGCCAGAAGAAACGAATCGCCGTATTGTTGATATTATTTCTGATGTGAATATGGCATATAGTGAACATGCTCGCCGTTATCTTGCAGATTGCGGACTTCCAAAGGAAAGGACATATGTGACAGGTTCTCCTATGGCAGAGGTTTTACACAACAATCTTGCAGAAATTGAAGAATCAGATGTTCATTCCAGACTAGGACTTGAAAAAGGAAAATATATTCTTTTGTCAGCACACCGAGAAGAAAATATTGATACAGAAAAGAATTTTTTGAGTCTTTTTCATGCAATTAATAAGATGGCGGAGAAGTATGATATGCCTATTTTGTATTCCTGCCATCCGCGTAGTAAGAAAAGGATTGAAGCTGCAGGATTTAAGTTGGATTCAAGAGTTATACAGCATGAGCCGCTTGGATTTCATGATTACAATTGTTTACAGATGAATGCTTTTGCAGTGGTATCCGATTCAGGCACTCTTCCAGAAGAAAGCAGTTTTTTTACTTCCATAGGACATCCATTCCCTGCAGTATGTATCCGTACCTCAACGGAGAGACCGGAAGCATTGGACAAGGCATGTTTTATCCTTTCTGGTATTGATGAAAAAGGACTGCTGCAGTCTGTTGATACAGCAGTAGCTTTAAATAAAGCTGGGGATTATGGTATTCCGGTACCAGACTATATTGAGGAGAATGTAAGTACGAAAGTAGTGAAAATCATCCAGTCCTACACAGAAATTATAAATAAAATGGTTTGGAGAGAAGACGAATAGGGGGATGACTATGAATATTTTAGTTACAGGTGCAAAAGGAATGGTTGGCACTGCTTTAGTTAATAACCTGAAAAATATCAGGGATAAAAAGAATAATACCAGACCAGCCATCCATATAGAAGAGATATATGAATATGATATTGATTCAACACCAGAAGAATTGGATCATTATTGTAAGTCCACAGACTTTGTGTTCAACCTTGCAGGTGTGAATCGTCCGGAAAATATAGGGGATTTTACGAAAGGCAATATTAACTTCGCATCAGACCTTTTAAATAACCTAAAAAAATATGAGAATAAGGCAACGATTATGTTGTCATCTTCAATTCAGGCAACTTTAGCAGACCGATTTGGCAACTCTGCATATGGACGTTCAAAAAAAGCTGGCGAGGAAGTGCTCTTTAATTATGCGGAAGAAACAGGTGTAAAAGTTGCTGTGTACCGTTTTCCAAACCTGATGGGACATTCCAGACCTAAGTATAATTCAGCTGTATCTACTTTTTGCTGGGCTGTAGCAAATGACGAAGAATTTACGGTCAATGACCCTTCAACGCAACTCGAACTTCTTTATATTGATGATTTAGTTGAAGGAATGTTTGATCTATTGGAGGGTAAAGAGCAGCACTGCAAATTTGACGGTGTGGACACTGTTGCGGATAGTAATGGGCGTTATTGTTATGTTCCCGTTGTGTATAAAGTAACACTTGGTGAAATTATTGATTTATTGCAGCAATTTAAAGAACAGCCAACAACACTGATAATGCCTAAAATGCCAAAAGGTTCATTTGCTAAGAAGTTGTACAGTCTTTATTTAACATATCTTCCTACTGAAAAGTTTAAATTCGTGTTGAAGATGAACTCTGACAATCGGGGCTCGTTTACAGAATTAGTTCATACAGAGGATTGTGGACAGGTATCGGTCAATATCAGCAGACCGGGGATTACGAAGGGACAACATTGGCATAATTCTAAGTGGGAATTATTTATCGTTGTCGCCGGACATGGACTGATTAAGGAACGTAATATTAATACTGGAGAAACGGTAGAATTTGAGGTGTCTGGAGACAAGATTGAAGCAGTTCATATGATACCGGGTTGGACACATAATATTACTAATTTGAGTGAAACAGAGAATCTGGTTACTGTAATGATTTGTAATGAGGTGTTTACTCAGGACAAACCGGATACATTTGGGGAATTAGTGTAACATCTAACTTTATTAAGAAAATGATATTCACAAATGAAGTTGAGGGAGACAATTATATGTTACAAATAAATACACCATTAAAAAATAAGACAATTTTAGTTACTGGAGCAGCGGGCTTTATAGGCTTTAGCTTAATCCTGGAGCTTTTACATATGCCGGCGCCATGTACCATTATTGGGGTCGACAATATGAATGATTACTACGATGTTTCGATTAAGGAATATCGTTTACAACAGATTGAAGCAGAAGCTGTTTCCCATGCGAATAGTACATGGAGTTTTGTGAAGGGTTCTATTGCTGATCGTGTTCTGATTGACGACATATTTAAAAAGTATAAGCCGGCAGTGGTTTTGAATCTGGCTGCTCAGGCAGGAGTACGTTATTCCATTACTAACCCGGATGTTTATATTGAATCTAATTTGATCGGATTTTACAACATCTTAGAAGCCTGTCGCCATTCCTATGATAACGGTGAGAAAGGAGTAGAGCATCTCGTTTATGCCTCCTCTTCTTCTGTTTACGGGTCAAATAAGAAGGTACCATATTCTACAGAGGATAAGATAGATAATCCAGTATCTCTTTATGCAGCAACCAAGAAGAGTAATGAACTGATGGCCCATGCTTATTCCAAACTTTACAACATTCCATCTACCGGTCTTCGCTTTTTTACCGTATATGGGCCGGCCGGCCGACCGGATATGGCATATTTTGGATTTACAAACAAGCTGTTGAAAGGTGATACAATCCAGATTTTTAATTATGGGAACTGCAAGCGGGATTTTACCTATGTGGGTGACATCGTGGAAGGGATAAAATGTGTCATGCAGGTGGCTCCAGAAAAGAAGAATGGAGAGGACGGTCTTCCAGTCCCGCCATATGCTGTTTACAATATTGGAAATAACCAGCCGGAGAATTTGTTGGATTTTGTAAATATCCTGCAACAGGAACTGATTCGTGCGGGTGTCCTTCCAGAAGATTATGATTTTGAAGCGCATAAAAAATTAGTTCCCATGCAGCCAGGTGATGTATCAGTAACTTATGCAGACACAACTGCATTGGAGGAAGATTTTGGGTTTAAGCCAAATACAAGTTTAAGGGAAGGGCTTCGTAAGTTTGCGGAGTGGTATAAAGAATTTTATCAAATATAGAATTCTGGTTTATAAATATTATAGAAGAAATATTTGAGCTGGCTAATAAAGTTTGAGAGAGAGGCAAAAGATGAAGATTACAGTTGCAGGGACAGGATATGTTGGTTTATCAATAGCTATACTTTTATCACAGCATCAAGAGGTAACGGCTGTAGATATTATACCGGAGAAAGTGGAACTGATAAACCAGAAAAAATCTCCGATTCAGGATGAGTATATTGAAAAGTATTTAGCGGAAAAAGATTTGAATCTTACAGCAACATTGGATGCTGAGGCAGCATATAAAGACGCTGATTTTGTGGTGATTGCAGCTCCAACGAATTATGATTCAAAAAAGAATTATTTTGATACATCGGCAGTGGAGTCAGTGATAAAATTAGTTGTTGAATATAATCCAGATGCGGTTATGATTATCAAATCAACAGTCCCGGTGGGGTATACAGCCTCAGTTCGTGAGAAGTATCATTGTGATAACATCATTTTCAGCCCGGAGTTTCTGCGGGAATCCAAGGCCCTTTATGATAACCTGTATCCGTCACGTATTATTGTCGGAACAGATGTGCAAAATGCAAGGTTAGTAAAGGCAGCACATATGTTTGCTGAACTGCTTCAGGAAGGGGCAATAAAGGAAGATATTGATATTCTATTTATGGGATTTACAGAAGCAGAAGCAGTGAAGTTGTTTGCGAATACATATCTTGCTCTTCGCGTTTCTTACTTTAATGAACTTGATACATATGCAGAGATGAAAGGATTGGATACGCAGCAGATAATCAATGGTGTTTGTCTTGATCCGAGAATTGGAAGTCATTATAATAATCCCAGTTTTGGTTATGGTGGATATTGCCTGCCAAAAGACACAAAACAGCTTTTAGCAAATTACCAGGATGTCCCAGAAAATCTGATTGAAGCGATTGTGGAAAGTAATCGAACAAGAAAAAACTTCATAGCGGATCAAGTACTTCGTATGGCAGGTTACTATGATTATGGTGGTGATAATCAGTGGGATGAGAGCCATGAAAAGGATGTAGTCATAGGCGTGTACCGACTAACTATGAAGAGTAATTCAGATAACTTCCGTCAAAGTAGCATTCAGGGTGTTATGAAGCGGGTCAAAGCAAAAGGCGCAACTATGATTGTATACGAACCAACTCTGAATGATGGTATGAAGTTCTTTGGGTCTGAGGTAGTCAATGATTTGGACATGTTTAAGCAGCAATGCGATGCCATTATTGCAAACCGGTATGATACAGAGTTAGATGATGTGAAGGAAAAGGTTTATACGAGGGATGTGTTCCGTAGGGACTAGGTGAAAGATAATAGGGAATTATAACAGGAGAGAGGCAAGACTGTTTGGATTTATATCAAATTTTCATAAAATACAACAGGACTTGGACTGTTCGTGAACAGGTCCTTTTTTTGATTTTTTTTACCATATTCATTATATACGTCAGTAAATTGCTTTTAAAAAGACAAATTGTATTATCACAGGCAGCAGCAGGGTTGTGCCTTTTTTTATTTCTAGGAATCGTATTTGCCTCCACGGTTTTTACACGTATACCGACAGAACGACAGTATAAGTTAGAACTATTTTGGTCATGGAAGGAGATTTTTAACGGGGATAGTGGACTGCTTAAAGAAAACCTGCTAAATTGTGTTCTTCTGACTCCAATGGGATTACTTCTGCCGATAACGTTGAATTGTAATATAAGATGGTGGGAAGGATTATTGATAGGAACTGCGGTATCTGCGGTGATTGAAACATGCCAGCTGGTATTCCGCAGGGGGTTATTTGAATGGGATGATATGATTCATAACGGAATAGGCTGTATGATTGGGTGTGTGGTAATGGGTATATGTAGAAGATACATCAAAAATCATTAACAAGATATTGGGACAATTGATAATGTAATCTGTAAGTCCGTTTCATAAATTTACATATATAAAATACATATATTAAGGAGAAACATCATGGCAAAATACTTCGGCACCGATGGCTTCCGCGGCGAAGCCAACAAAACACTAACAGTAGAACACGCATACAAAATCGGCCGGTTCCTGGGCTGGTACTACAGCAGAAATAAAAAAGATAAGAGATGCCGGGTTGTCATTGGAAAAGACACCCGGCGTTCTTCCTACATGTTTGAATATTCCCTGGCCGCCGGGCTTACGGCATCCGGCGCGGACGCCTATCTTCTTCATGTGACCACAACTCCCAGCGTTTCCTATGTGGCCCGCACCGAAGGCTTTGACTGCGGCGTCATGATATCAGCCAGCCACAATCCCTACTATGATAATGGCATTAAATTAATCAATGCCCAGGGAGAAAAAATGGACGAGGATACCATCCTGAAGATAGAAGCCTACATCGATGGAATCTCAGGTGAAATCCCACTTGCAGTCAGGGAACAGATTGGGCGTACCGTGGACCATGCGGCAGGCAGGAACCGCTATACGGGTTACCTTATTTCCCTGGCAACCCGTTCCTACGAGAATATGAGGGTGGGCCTGGACTGTGCCAACGGAAGCGCCTGGATGATTGCCAAAAGCGTGTTTGACGCCCTGGGAGCAACCACCTATGTGATTAACAATGAACCGGACGGCCTGAATATCAATGCTGACTGCGGTTCCACCCACATGGACGGACTTATACGGTTTGTCAAGGAAAAGAAACTGGATGTGGGTTTTGCGTTTGATGGGGATGCGGACCGGTGCCTGTGTGTGGATGAAAAGGGCAATTTAGTGGATGGGGATCTTATCCTCTACATATATGGCCGCTATATGAAGGAACGGGGAAAACTCCAGGGTAATAAGATTGTCACCACGGTCATGTCCAACTTCGGCCTGTACAAAGCCCTGGATGAGGCCGGAATTGAATATGAGAAAACAGCGGTGGGGGATAAATACGTATATGAGAATATGGCCTCCAACGGCTACCGTATTGGCGGCGAACAATCCGGTCACATCATCTTCCGCAAATATGCAACCACGGGGGATGGAATCCTCACAGCCATCAAGATGATGGAGGTAATACTGGAGAAAAAACAGCCTCTCAGCAAGTTAGCAGAGCCGGTGCATATCTACCCGCAGGTCCTTAAGAATATCCGGGTAAAGGATAAGAAGGCAGCCAGGGAGGATAAGGATGTACAGGATGCTATTAATCAGGTGGAAGCGGCTCTGGGAAAGGATGGCCGGATCCTTGTAAGGGAAAGCGGGACAGAGCCTGTCATGCGGGTGATGGTGGAGGCAGCGGAACCGGCCAGATGCCGGGAATTCGTTGACCGGATCATAGAGGTCATCATATCCAAAGGCCATCAGGAGGTATTGTAGCATGTGCGGGATTGTAGGATATGCAGGAGATATGCAGGCGGCCCCCATCCTGTTGGACGGCCTGGCAAGGCTTGAATACAGAGGCTATGATTCAGCCGGAATCGCGGTGGCGGGCAGGCCGGAGGGCAAGGAAGAGGATGGAACAGGAACACTGGAAGTGGTTAAGGCAAAAGGCCGCTTAAAGGTTCTGTGTGAAATGACGGATAATGGAAGGGCAGTGGCCGGTACCTGTGGTATCGGCCATACTAGATGGGCCACCCATGGGGAACCATCGGTGGCCAATTCCCATCCGCACTGTGCAGGGGATAAAAGGGTCGCGGTAGTACATAATGGAATCATAGAAAATTTTCAGGAAATAAAAGATAAGCTGCAAAAAAGCGGTGTGGAATTCATTTCCCAGACTGACACGGAGGTACTGGCCCATCTCCTGGATAAATATTATAACGGGAATCCCATTGAGACCATAAGCAAAATGATGGTACGGATCCGCGGATCCTATGCCCTTGGCATCCTGTTTAAAGACAGGCCGGGAGAGATATACGCTGTCCGCAAAGACAGCCCATTGATTGCAGGACGTTCCGGCTGCGGTAATTTCATAGCGTCCGATGTGCCGGCCATCCTTAATTATACCAGGGATATCTGTTTTGTTAAAAATATGGAAATCCTCAGCATAACAAAGGATGGCATCCGGTTATATAACATTGACCAGGATGAGCTGGAGCCGGAATTTTCCCGTATAGACTGGGACACGGAAGCAGCGGAGAAGAATGGGTTTGAGCATTTCATGCTGAAGGAAATCCATGAACAGCCAAAGGCAGTACGGGACACCCTGAGCCCAAGGATAAAAGACAAACAGATCGTGTTGGATGAGTTAAAGATGACGGACGAGGAAATATGCGGTTTAAAGAGAATCCAGATGGTTGCATGCGGTTCCGCCTATCATGTGTGTATGAGTGCAAAATACATTTTCGAACAGTTGGCGCGGATACCTGTGGATGTGGATCTGGCAAGTGAACTGCGCTACAGGAATCCTGTGTTTGAGGACCACACCCTTGCCATTGTGGTGAGCCAGTCAGGGGAGACGGCGGATACCCTGGCGGCATTGAGGGAGGCCAGGAACCAGGGACTTCCGGTCATGGGGATTGTCAATGTGGTGGGAAGCTCCATTGCCAGGGAGGCGGATCATGTGTTTTACACATGGGCGGGTCCTGAGATTGCGGTGGCCACAACCAAGGCATACAGCGCCCAGCTGGCAGCGGTCTATGTACTGGCCATCTATTTTGGCCGGGTAAGGGGAAAACTGGATGACGGGACATATCAAGGTATGATTGAGGAACTTATACTCCTTCCTGATAAAATCAGCCGGATCCTGGAGGAAAAAGAGCGGATTCAATGGTTTGCCAATAAGTTTTCCCATAACAATGATGTATTCTTTATCGGCAGAGGCCTGGATTATGCGGCTTCCATGGAGGGTTCCTTAAAACTCAAGGAGATATCCTATATGCACTCAGAGGCGTATGCTGCCGGAGAACTGAAGCACGGGACCATTTCCCTGATTGAGGACGGTATATGGACCATCGGTATTGCAACACAGGGCAGCCTGTTTGAAAAATTAATCAGCAACATGGTGGAGGTCAAAAGCAGGGGAGCAAATATCCTGGGGATTACTAGTTACGGGAATTACAGCATGGAGGACACGGCGGATTGTACCATATACGTTCCCAAGACATTGGAATGTTTTTATCCCAGTCTGGTTGTCATCCCTCTTCAGCTTCTGGCCTATTATGTATCCCTTTCTAAGGGACTGGACGTGGATAAGCCAAGGAACCTGGCAAAATCAGTGACCGTGGAGTAGCGGGTAACAGAAGACTTGGTACAAGAGAGGAGGGAAGACAGTCATGTCTGCAGACAGTCATATTTTCATACAGACCTTTAGCGGTTTTGATCTGTTCGTTGACAATCAGGTAGTCTATTTTTCCAGCAAAAAGTCGAAGGAACTATTGGCCCTCCTGGTCAGCAAAAGAGGAGGCAGCGTACCTCTTTCCGAGATAGCGTATATCTTATACAGCAATACACCGGAAAGAACAGCCAAAAATAATATAAGGGTCATTGGGTACAGGCTGCGCCAGATTTTAAGGGAGTATGGATGTGAAGGACTGTTGGTCCACAGGCCCGGGGTATACTCAGTCAACACAGAACTGTTTATCTGTGACTACTATGAATTCATGAAAGAAAACAGGACGTACATTACTGCCTACACGGGAAAATATATGCCGGAATATTTGTGGGCATCTGAGGCAGTTCCATATTTAAATGCGATATACAACTCATATAATGAAAAGCATTCCCTGCAGGAGAATCAGGTTAACAAATGCTAAGACAATACTAAGAGGGAAAGAAATGAGGCAGATGAATACAACATTAATTATAATGGCGGCTGGAATTGGAAGCAGGTTCGGAAACGGTATTAAGCAGCTGACAAAGCTTGGTCCTTCCGGGGAAATCATCATGGATTATTCCATCCATGATGCAATGCAGGCAGGCTTTAATAAAGTAGTGTTTATCATACGTAAGGAGATTGAAAAGGAATTTCAAAAAACGATTGGAGACAGGATTAAGGGACTGGTGGATATAGAATATGTATTCCAGGAACTGGAGGATGTACCTGACGGATACATTGTACCGGATAAGCGGAAAAAACCGTGGGGAACCGGTCAGGCGGTTTTATGTTGTAAGGATATAGTCAGGGAACCTTTTGCTGTCATTAATGCGGATGATTTTTATGGGAGGGAAGCCTTTGAAAAACTCCATGAATTTCTGGTGGGGAATCATGATGGTTCCTATCAATATGAAATGTGTATGGCAGGTTTCCGTCTGAAGAATACATTGTCTGTAAATGGCGGGGTTACCAGAGGTATCTGCATATCAGATGATAATGGACTACTGAAGGGCGTGGTTGAGACTCCCAATATCCGTATGGGCTGTAATGGAGACATCCTTCATGATGGAATAAGGGATATGCAGATAACAGCGGATCAATATGTATCCATGAACATGTGGGGCGGATACCCTGCATTTTTCGGGTGTCTGGAACAGGAATTCCGGGGATTTTTAGATGATCTTACAGACAGTACGCAGGACAGCGGGGAGTTTCTTCTGCCGGCTGTCATAGATAAGCTGGTAAAGTCAGGGGAGGCAAGGGTAAGGATTCTTAAGACCAATGGCAGATGGTTTGGGGTTACTTACGAGGAAGATGCCCAGTCTGTCAGACAGGCATTGAAACACCTAACCGTTGAAGGTGTCTATGAAAACGCTCTGTGGAGTAGTTTCCGGCAAGGAGTAATTACATTATGAAGAGAAAAAAAATAGTGCTTTTTATCATCTTGACTGTTGCATTCATGACAATCCCGTCCATATCTGCATTTGCCTTAGATGGATGGCAGCAGGATACTGCACAGGAATGGATTTACAAGGAAAATGACAGGAAACTGGTAAATCAGTGGGTTGTATGGATGGATGGAACCCTGCGGTATGTAGGGGGAAATGGACAGATTGTTAAGAACAACTGGGTGAATTCTGGCGATGGACGGTACCGCTTAAAAGAGGACGGTACAAGATATGAGAACCAATGGTTCAGCATCACCTCCAATCCCACATTGCCTTCCTCAAAACCGGTCACCAGCTGGTATTATGCGGGGGCAGACGGAAGTATATTGAGAGATGGTTGGTATGGGCTGGATGGGAAATATTATTATTTTTATCCAGGGGGAAACTCTCCTAGGAAGTCCTTCTTTAATCTGGAAGATAAGCGGTATTATGTGGATGAGAATGGTGCAAGGATGGCTCCGGGCTGGTTTTCCATTGATAATGTGAACAGTAAGGGGCAGTCCTATACTAATTGGTATTATGTTAATGAGGATGGTTCACTTCTTAGGGATGGATGGCATGAACTGGAAGGTATGACTTGTTATTTTGATGCTAATGGGACAGCTTACCGTAGCAGATGGTTCAACATAAATGATGACCGGTATTATGTGGATGGGAACGGGGCGCGGCAGAGTGGGTGGTTTTCCATTACAGGCACCAACAGCAATGGACAGGAGTATACCAACTGGTATCATGCTGATTCCAATGGCGTGTTATGGCGCAATGGCTGGAGGGAGTTGGACGGGAACTGGTATTATTTCGATGCCAACGGCCTTAATTACCGGAAACGCTGGTACACAGACGGGAATGGGGACAGGTATTACCTGGATGAAAATGGAATTCTTCAGGATGACGGCTGGTTTAAGCTTGAATATACCAACAGCAGTACCGGAGCCATAACTGAAAACTGGTATTATGCATCTGAATCCGGTTCTGTATTCAAAGGCGGTTTCAGGGAACTGGAGGACAAACGCTATTATTTTGACGCCAATGGCCTTAATTACCGGAAACGCTGGCTGACTGAGGAAAACGGTAAGAGACGCTATATTGGAGATGAGGGATATTTATATCAGGATCAGTGGTTTGTCATCAGCGGCCTGGACTCTAGGAACTCGGACTACAATAATTGGTATTATGCAGGAAAAGATGGATATGTGCGTATGGATGGCTGGTATAAAATTGATGGACAGTATTATTGTTTTAATACTTCAGGCGTGATGCGGACCGGCTGGCTGACGGAATCAGCTGATGATGACGATGACGAAAATTCCTATTATTACTGCGGACAGGATGGAGCCAGGGTAACAGGATGGCAGTGGCTGGAAATCCCGCAGAGTTGGATGGATAACTCGGATGTGGTGGATTATGTACAGGAGAATGGGCAGTATGCTTATTTCTATTTTAATAAATCTTCAGGAAACAAGAAGCGTTCCACAGGAGGGAAAAAAGAAGTTAAGGTAGATGGGGTTACCTATTGTTTTGATGGTAACGGCATAATGTATCCTGGCTGGGTAAAAATCAGCACAGCAATGCCGGAGATAAAAGGTTACCGTTACTTCTACCAGCCGGAATCCGAACAGGATAAGACATTCATCGAGGGTGAACGGGCAGATGGGACATGGTTAAAAATAGACGGCCCAGCGGACCTTAACAGTTCCGGGCAAAAGGAATGGTATTACTTCGATCAATCAGGAAAACCGAAATGCGGCAGTGAAAACAGCTATGCCGTTGAGAAAATCCACGACAGCTACTATGTCTTTGACATGTATGGGGTTGCGCAATACGGCCTCATTGATGTGAATGGGGAATTCTATTATTGCGGAGGTCCGGACGGGAACCGGAAGTGTCTCACTGGTAAGACCATGCTGAATGACGGCATAGGTGCCACCCGTTCCCAATATTATTTTGACCTTAAGGGAAAAGGAATCACCGGCATCAAGGACGGGGCATTTTACTATAAGGGAAGGCTTCAGAAAGCGGATTCCTCGGCAAGATATGAAGTATTTGACATACCGGGAGAAGGAAAAAGGCTGGTTAATTCCAGCGGGAAAATCATGAAAAATACCAAGGTAACTGATGGGAATGACCAGAAATGGGTACTTGGCTCAGGCGGGAAGATCCTCACCTATGGTTCCGATGAAGTGGCTGAGATACTGGCGCCCGAGGCTACGGTCTCCTATTAACACGGATGACAAAACGGGTGGATTGAGGATGCTTTGTGAGTCCTGAAAACAGACAGAAAAAGTGTAAACAGTATATGCAGCAACAAGAAGAGGAGGATGTATGGAGGGAACGTTATATCATGAAATCCTACATGGGGCCGAGGCAGTTTCTGTTGTAGGGTTGGGGTACGTGGGACTGCCGATTGCAGTAGCGTTTGCTGAAAAGGGTGTGAGAGTAATCGGCTTTGATGTGAACAGGGAAAAGATTGGTTTATATAAGGCGGGAGTGGACCCTACTCAGGAAATCGGGAATGATGTCATAAGTCATACAGGTATTGATTTTACATATGAGGAGAGCCGGCTTAGAGAGGCCTGCTTTCATATTATTGCTGTCCCGACCCCTGTCAATCAGGACCATACACCGGATCTGTCCCCTGTTATTAATGCCAGTATGGTTGTGGGACGTAATTTGAAAGAGGGTTCTGTTGTTGTCTTTGAATCCACGGTGTATCCAGGCGTGACCGAGGATGTCTGCATCCCCATCCTGGAGCAGGAATCCGACCTGACAGCAGGAAGTGGTTTTAAAGTGGGATACTCACCGGAACGCATCAATCCTGGGGACCGCCTTCACCGTTTGGAAAATATAACAAAAATTGTTTCGGGAATGGATAATGATGCCCTGGACCTGATTGCCAGGGTATACGATATTGTAATCCGTGCAGGGACGCATCGAGTATCATCCATTAAGGCGGCCGAAGCAATCAAGGTGGCTGAAAATAGCCAGAGGGACATCAACATTGCATTTATGAATGAACTGGCAATTGTATTTGACAAAATGGGAATCGATACCGTGGAAGTGGCAGAAGGCATGGATACGAAGTGGAATGCCCTGAAATTTCGTCCGGGGCTGGTGGGGGGACACTGTATTGGTGTTGACCCCTATTATTTTACTTATCAGGCAGAAAAGCTGGGATATCATAGTCAGATCATACTTTCGGGAAGAAAGGTCAATGATGCAATGGGCTCCTTTGTGGCGGACGCTGCCATCAAACAGATGATACTTGCAGGTAAAACAGTGAAGGAAGCCTGTGTTGTAATCCTCGGAATGACCTTTAAGGAAAATTGTCCGGATATCAGGAATAGTAAGGTAAATGACATCATCAGAAGACTGAAAGAATACGGAATTCATCCCTGGGTGGCAGATCCGCTGGCTAACCCACAGGAGGTAATGAAAGAGTATGGGATATCCATGCTTCCATATGCTTCAATATATGATGCGGACTGTGTAATTCTTGCTGTGGCCCATGAGGATTTCAGGAGACTTACACTTCAGGAATTTGGACGCATGTTTAAACCCACAGGGGAAAAGATTCTGATTGATGTAAAAAGTATCTTAGACAAGGCAGAGGCCGAAAAGGCTGGTTTCCGGTACTGGAGATTGTAAAGATACATCATGGTTCCATATAAATGTTGTAAAAGAGGTGGAATGATGGAAAGACAGATAAAGATAGCAGTGATTGGCATGGGATATGTAGGACTGTCCAATGCAGTACTGCTTGCACAGAAAAATACGGTATGTGTGTTGGATGTACTGCCCGAAAAGGTGGAGCTGATAAACCGTGGACAATCTCCGGTTGCAGACCCGGAGCTGGAATCCTGCCTGAGTGGAAAAAGCCTGATGCTGTCCGCCACAATAGACGCCAGTACGGCATATCAGGATGCGGATTTTGTCATTATCGCAACCCCCACTGATTATGATATGGAGAAGAATTATTTTGATACGTCAACAGTGGAGGATACCATTGAAGCTGCCCTGAGGATTCAGCCCGATGCCTGTATTGTTATAAAATCCACACTTCCTTTGGGGTTTACAAAGAGAATCCAATCCCTGCATCGGAACGGGATCATTCTGTTTTCCCCAGAATTCCTGAGGGAAGGCCGGGCGCTTTATGACAACCTGTATCCCACAAGAATCATCCTGGGACTGGATATGGGGGACCCTGTCCAGATGGAGAAGGCCCGCGTATTTGCAGGCCTGTTAAAAGACGCTTCCTTAAAGGCCGAGGCGCCGGTCCTCTACATGGATTCAACCGAGGCCGAGGCCGTTAAACTGTTCTCCAATACATACCTGGCCATGAGGGTGGCCTTTTTTAATGAGCTGGACACCTATGCGGAGGCGCACGGATTAAATACGGAAAGCATCATAAACGGGGTATGTCTGGATCCGAGAATCGGTAAACACTACAATAACCCTTCCTTTGGATATGGTGGATACTGCCTGCCAAAAGACACACAGCAGCTGCTGGCTAACTATGGTGATATACCAAACAGCATCATAACCGCCATTGTCCGGGCCAATCAGACCAGGAAGGATTTCATTGCAGGGCAGATAATGAAAAAGTCCCCTGAGGTGGCGGGCATTTACCGCCTGACCATGAAAGCGGATTCAGATAACTTCCGGCATTCCTCCATTCTTGGAATCATGAGAAGGCTGGAAAAGAGGTGCGTGAAAATGGTCATCTATGAACCGGCAGTCAAAGCCGATTCATTTTTAGGAATCAGGATTGTCCGTGACCTGGAGGAATTCAAACAGATATCGGATGTGATAGTGGCCAACCGGTATGACCGGCAGCTGGAGGATGTAAAGGAAAAGATATATACAAGAGATTTATTTCAATGTGATTAAGTATCCCGGGCGCATAAGGTAAGGCGTGGGATACTGCACAAGATAAAGGGGAGCGGACAGTATGAAGATTGCAATGATTGGGCACAAACGGGTGCCATCCAGGGAAGGCGGAATTGAGATTGCCGTGGAGGAGCTGGCGGTCCGCCTGACAGCCATGGGGCATCAGGTTGACTGCTATAACCGGTGGCAGGATTTTGGCGCCGGGGCAGTCCGCCTGCCGAGGGAGTATAAAGGAATACGGCTCATAAGGATACCTACTTTGGCCTCCCCCTCCCTGAATGCATTCATCTATTCCGTACTTGCCGTGCTGCGTGCCCTGACAGGCCGGTATGATGTGATGCACTTCCATGCCGAGGGCCCCTGCGCCATGACATTCCTGCCCAGGCTGTTTGGGATTCCGGTGGTATCAACCATACATGGACTGGATTGGCAGAGGGCTAAATGGGGGCGGTTTGCCTCCCGCTACCTCCTGTGGGGGGAGCGGAATGCGGCCCGCTATTCCGATGCCCTGATTGTATTGTCAAATGGGAACCAACAGTATTTCAGGCGCACATATGGCCGGGAGACCATCTATATCCCCAACGGCGTGAACCTGATACCCTGCCATGAGCCGGAGGAAATCAGCCACAGATGGAACCTGTCAAAGAACAGCTATATCCTTTTCCTGTCCAGGCTGGTGCCGGAAAAAGGGCTCCATTATCTAATCAGCGCGTATAAGAAAATGGACACAAATAAGCGGCTGGTAATCGCAGGCGGGCTGACCAGGAACAATGAATATGTAAGGCAGATACGCGGTATGGCTGAGGATGACCCGAGGATTCTGTTTACCGACTTTGTCCAGGGGCGGGTGTTGGAGGAACTGATGTCCAATTGCTGCGTGTACGTGTTGCCCAGCGACATCGAGGGTATGTCCATCAGCCTTCTGGAGGCCATGAGCTGCGGTGTCCAATGCCTGGTCAGTGACATTGAGGAAAATGTTGATGTTTCAGGGGGATACGCCGTGAGCTTCCCAAAAGGGAATGTTGCCATGCTGCAGTCATGCCTTGAACGGATACTGAGTGAAGACGGATGCCTCCATGACCGGGAAGGGCAGATTGCATTTGTAAGGGAGAAGTACAGCTGGGATCACGCGGTGGGTAAGCATTTGCGTGTCTATGAACAGGTTGCAGGGAAAAACAAAGCAGGAAAAAATTAAAATAGGAATGTATGTCTGGTGTCCATATGAGAACAGAAAAAAGTATCCGTAACATAGTTTACGGCGAGGTAAATGTAATCCTGACCGTCCTTTTGAGCATGGTTACCAGAACTGCCCTGGTCCGTATCCTGGGACTTTCGGCGGTCAGCCTGAATGGTCTGTTTACAGAAGTAATTTCCGTCTTATCCCTTGCGGAACTGGGGGTAGGTTCCGCCATAACGTATAATCTCTATAAACCATTGTCTGAACAGGATGAACAGAAGCTGACGCAGCTGATGTGGTTCTACAAAAGCGCATACCGGCTCATAGCCGGATTCATCCTGGGGGCCGGGTTATGTTTCCTGCCCTTTGTATCATGCCTGATTAAGGACGCGGAGTTTGACATTGGATATCTCAGGTCTGTGTATGTGATATTTTTGCTTAAGACAGTCGGCTCTTATTTTTTTTCATATAAGCGCACCCTGCTGGATGCGGATCAGAAGATGTATCTGATTTCGGCCGCCAATACCTTGTTCCGGGTCATTACAGTGGTTTCGAATCTGGCGGTTTTGATGCTGACCCACAATTTTATTGCATACCTGCTGTCAGACGTAGGCGTCACCCTGGCCAATAATGCGGCGGTTGCCCATATTGCGGACAGGCAGTATCCTTTTTTGAAAAAAAAGGACCGGCTTCCCACGGAAGAACGGAACCGGATATTTGCCAATATGAAACACCTTTTTATTGGTACCTTGTCCGGGAAAATCACCAATTCCACGGATAACATACTGATATCAGTATTGGTGGGGACCCTGCAGGTTGGCCTGTATTCCAATTATTCGCTGATTATTTCAAATGTACGCAGGATATTGCTTCTGATTCCCGATGCAGCGGCAGGAAGCATAGGGAACCTGGCTGTATCGGAAAGCAGGGAGCGGTGCCATCAGGTGCTCTGCAGGATGACATTTGTCCTTTACCTGGTAACGTCATTCTGTTCCGCCTGTATCCTGTGCATGTCGGACCCCTTTGTAGAAATCCTGTTTGGCAGGGAGTATCTCATGGACGATATCCTAAAGCTTTCCTTTGTTGTGAATTTCTTTTATTTTGTGGTCAGGGAACCCCTGTGGCGGATGATGATGGTGTCGGGATTGTTTGCCAAGGATAAGAACATATCGATTCTGGGCAGCAGCATAAACCTGGTTGTCTCCGTTGCGCTGGGGCTTAAGTGGGGGATACTTGGAATCATGCTTGGAACCACCTGTACCTTAATCATCCAGATCATATTAAAGACCAGGCTGCTTTACCGGGAATTCCTGCATTTGGACCGGACCTATTATCAACAGCTTCTGATGAAAACATCTGCGGCTGCCCTGGCAGGGCTGCTGATTAGCAGGTTCCTTTGCCATATGGTGATACCCGCCTCCCCCTATGGCAGGCTGTGCGTGTATTTCATGGTGGCGGGGATTGTATCAGTGTCATTGAACACAGCCCTTTTTTATAAAACAGAGGAATTTGGCTATTGCAGGAACCTGGCAGGCAGGATAATCATGAAATATGTCAATGCGAAAGGTAAATAAAAATGAAATTTTCTCTTATCGTTCCTGTGTTTAACACGGAACCTGCATATTTTCATGAGTGTATGGATTCCATCCTGAACCAGGATTATGAAGGTGAATATGAGGTAATCCTGATTGATGACGGTTCGACTACGGATATCGGCAGGATATGTGACTGGTACCAACAAAAGGATCCGCGGATCATGGTCATCCATCAGGAGAACCGGGGAGTATCCGAGGCGAGAAATGAAGGCATACGCAGGGCGGGGGGCGAATGGTTATATTTTATTGACCCGGATGACTGGATTGAGATAAACGCACTCTCAAGTGCAGCAGCCATACTGCGGAAATACAGTCCGGATATTCTGTACGTGGCTTATCAGGAGGACCTGCCCAATACCTCCACACCATATGGATACGGGGGGGGGGGGGGGCGGGGTGCCGCCCGGGGGTATGAGGGGTA
>Ga0192241_10310_pt1 | contig 25656 bp, 21 predicted proteins | sample Koala_Koa27_I3_FD_131239 | JGI IMG/M metagenome (GOLD analysis project Ga0192241, IMG submission 131239) | Enriched cells from koala feces incubated with labeled cellulose particles, San Francisco Zoo, California, United States - Koala_Koa2-7_I3 ... | reverse complement strand
GGCTCCTTTGGGTGTCTGGATGGAAATAAGAGGTTCTATCTCTTTGTTTTGCAGGCTGTCCGGAGAAAGCCCGTAATCACGTTTCAGAATATAGGCTGCCTGGTTACGGATAAGTGTCTTGACCTTCTCCTGTTCGCCTTTATTTTCTGCCGGGATATTCTGCAGTGCATTGAACTGGGAATTAAAAGAGTTCTTATGCATGAACGGAATCCTCCCGGTTGTATAGTCTATCCCATAAATTCCTGCGGTTTCCTGCAAGGATAGTAACCTGAGTATTTGGGCATTGGCGATACTGGGAACTACCCCATAAGAGGAAGCAAACTTGTCATAAGCATCGAATGTCGGCTCTATGCGGTGGCTCCTGTCCAACCGGGCGTTCCGCAGGACAGTCGCGTCCAGATACTGCGCTTTATCCGGCAGGAAGGAGTTCGTATATAAGGAGAAGGCATTGGGGGATGTTTGGAATGCCTTTACCACTTCTGCATCTGGACGGGTCAGCTTGTACAGGTTGACAAACTCCGGTTTCTCTTCACCCGTGATGAAGAAACGGTCGGCCAGATATTGCATATAAGCCTGACAACACGTCTTTCCAAAACCGGAATATTCGAATAGAAGCACCCCTTTGGCAGTTTCTACGGCAGTCAGGGTTTCCGACGGATCGTCGTGGAGGGTATCTTGTGCCAGTGCGAACCGTTTGGCTTCCGGTTGTACAAGCAGGTGGTCGGCAAGCCCGCTGGCTACCAGCATAGGCAGGCTTTTTCTTCATCGTGAAAATGCAGGTATTCCAATCCACGCAATGAGACATTCCCCTGAATGTTTCCTCTGTTTTCGATAATGAATTTCTGTACCAGACTGTTATCCTTGTCAAAGAGACGGATATCCGGGTAGTTTACTCCTGGGGGAAACTGGTAACGGCACAAATCGAGATCTGGCAGATGGCTTTGAATGAGGGATGGTTTGTACATTTCCCTTTGCCGTTCGAGATATTCGGTGAATCGTTGATTTGCTATTGATACTTCTTTTTCTGGTATCAGGTGTACCTCCAGTTGCCGGGGTTCTCCTTTGGAGTCTTGGGTAACAAAAAAATGGAGGATGAGTTCGGGATTTTTCTGTTTCATAATTTTTCTTGATTGATGATTATAACTTGATTGGATTGTTATTCTTCCTTGTTTCTTTTTTTTCTTCCTTCTTTTCCGGTTTGGAAAGTTCGTATCCCCGGACATTGTATTCCGTCCGAAGGATTCGTCCGGCCACATCCTTTGCCGTTTTTTGTAGGGCCTTGGAAAGAGGTGAATGCTCGGAGCCATTCAGGTAAGAATATGCCAGCTTATTATAAATCTGTTCAAAGCTGTTTTCATGGATAAACCCGTAGGATGCTTGGGAACTGTCAATACCGTTCTTGTAGATGTAATCCAGGCGTGCGATGTCTGTCATTAACTCATTTCTGTCGAGTTTGAACCTCCTTAGGAATTGATCGTAGTCGTTCTCACAGGGCTTTAAGGAACATTGGACGGATGGCGAGTACCCTTTCATGAGGTCCTTCGGATAGTACATGCCTTCCGAGGGGATGAAACAGTGCGGCTTCTCCGGCGTAAACATGCAGGCGCACCGTCTGGAATCTTCCACTATATTGTTGTTGGTAGTGCTGAAATAATAGATGTCAAGGGAGTCGATACCTTTCAGGGCTGAGGAGAAATAATTGTCTGCCAGATATTGCAGATACCGTTCCATGCATTGGATTCCCCTGCCGGTATCATCGAACAGAAGCACGCCGTTCTCACTTTGGATGGAGGTAACGGTTCTCTCCGGGGTATTATTCATTTTTTCCGAATGATATCGTATATATTCCTCCAGTACCTTTGCCGTGTCAGGATCATCATTTATCCTCTCCAGCAGGCTGACTGTATTGAACATATGTCCGGGTAATCCTCCTGCCGAGATTTCATGGGCGAAAACAAGACTTCTGAGCGGAATGAAAGGGAGATCTTCCAACTCCCCGTTGTATATGACTTCATGTAACACGGAAGGAATATCCATCTCGATATCCTTATCTATCTGGAGACAGTAGACGGTTTCTTCCGGTATATAGGTTCCTCCGAGTGCGAGTTCTGCCTGCTCTCTCAGGTAGTTACCGCACTGTATATCCTGATACTCTTCGGGTATATGGATGTAATCAACCACTTTGCCCAGCTCGTCGTTTACATTAAAAAGAATAGTGTCATTCGTATCCATAAGTAATTATATTTAATTTTTAGACTTAAAATGATTACATTTTGAGGCTCCGGCTTTTCTTCTTTTCCTGTTGGGTGGGTTCATAGCCCCGTACAGCATATTCTGTCTGCAATATCCTCTTTGCCGTGTCACTTGCGATCTTCAGGAGTGAATCTTTCAAGAACCGGTGTTCGGGTTCAGATATATAAGAGTGCTGCAACTTATTCAGGATTCCGTCGAAGCTATTTTTATGGGAGAATCCGGGATGGTCTTTATAACGATATTCATTAAGGCCATTTTTGTAAATAAAATATCATCCAGGAGACCGATATTTAGATTTTTATTACTTTTTTCCAGGTCAAACAGATTCGTGAATACCTTGTAGTTTTCTTTGTTCGGAGCCATTGAACACTCTATAGCCGGTGAAAGGTCTTTCATGATCCGGTTATCCAGAAAGTGTGCTTTGGCGGGGATAAATTGATGCGGATAGTCTGCCGAGAACATAGCCGCACATTGTCGGGATTCTTGTACCAGAGTCGGATTGGACGTACTGAAATAGTACATCTGCAAGAATTCAAGGTTCTTGAAATCCGGACAGAAGTAACGGTTGGCAATATCCTGCAGATAGTCTGTCACAGACTGGAGCCCCCTGCCGGAATCGTTAAACAATAATACTCCCCGGTCCGTCCGGATAGCGGTTATGGTCCGGTTTTGTACATCCTGCTCCTTCTCCTCATGGTACTGTTCATAAGCTCTTACCATTTTCTGTAATTCAGGATTGCCGCGCATGGTTTCCATCCAGCTTTCCATATCGCTCAACTGTACGAGTTCTCCGGGGTGGTTCTCGTAAACGAAAGTAAGTTGCCTGAGGGGAATGGAGGGCAATTTGTCTGTCAAATTACGGCTGATAAGGCTTTCCAAAAAATGGACGGTCTTGTTTTCCGACAGCTTCGCATTGAAAGGGTCGTAATAAATGGTTTCTTTGGGGACATATGCTCCGGTTAATGCCTGCTGTGCCTGTCGTTTCAGATAGTTTCCACACTGAAGGTCGGTACTAACACTCGTTTCGGTAACAGGCAGGTAATCAACCAATCTTTTTTGGTCGTCCACACTAAAGATGACCATGTCATTTGTCGTATCCATAGATTCTATTGTTGAAAAGTGAATAATTAAGAGAGCTTATGTCCTTTCGACGGACTGGGAGCTTTTTTATTCTTCATTTTATGCTCCACTTTCTGTTTTTCTTTCAGGTCTATAGTCCATGGAAAACAGACCATGATCTTGTCCGGGCAGCAAAGGAAGATTCTTTTTTGTTTCATGGACTCATCATCCAGCCGGATATAGACAAAGTAATCCAGTTCTCCTTTTTCGGTTTCTTCAATGGCTGTTACTGCTCCTCTATAGGGAACAACGGGTGTTTCCTCTTCCGGATCGTTCTCTATAATCCGTGCTCCGATATACATCTGACTTTTAGGTATCATATCGCTTTATTTTAAACGGTTATTGTTATGTCTGTTCTTATTCTCAGTCTTTTTAACGGTATTCTTCTCTTCCGGCAGCGGACAGAGCAGTCCGTCCTTCATCACGTATGTCCTGATGCCGAAGGGCTTGGAGGAACCCTCAATTCTGCCCTGCTCAAAGTCGGCCTTGCAAAAAAGGAGATGCCTTGTCGCCTCCTTGTTGTTTTCCGGGAGATACAGTGCGTATCCCGAAGCCAGTGCCGTTTTTTGAACTTCATTCAGTTTTCGGCTTCCGACGGTGAAGGTAACGGTGGAGTCATCTAGCATATTCTCAAGGGAACGGTGCCCTCTCACATCGAAATCCCTTTTCAGAATCCCATCGGCAACCTTCCGGATTTCCGTAGACAACCGCTTGAACTTTCCCGTATCGAATTCACCGGCAGGTTTAACCTGCGTGACTTTTTCAAATTCCTTGGCATACGGCAGCAGTTCATTAAAATAGGTAAACGGTTGTTCATGAATATTCATATAACCGTTACGCATGACGGTCAGCAGCCGATAAATGTCATGGTTCTCCCGGCTGATGGAAACCTGCGTATCCTTATTGAAATGCCAGTCGGTGGCGAATTTTATAAAATCCCCGCCTGTCGCTTCCATCGAATGGTAGCATACCGATTTTAAACTGTCGATGAATTCTTTGGGCAGTTCGTCAAGACCGATATAGGATGCCGGATAAAAACCGAAGGAATAATCCAGTTCCATCGGCTTGCACGGCTTGTAAGCGGCATCTATGAGAGGGACCAGGTTCTTATCCATGAACGTACTGTCGTAGACGGCCAGATGGCCGGTATCGTAGTGCGGGTCGAAGTAATGGTCCGTGATGTGCCGGATACACTCTCTGAATCCGTTCCTGCCGATCTCGTTACCGGAAAAGATAAGGTATCCGAAGTCATTCTCCACCACTTTTAAGGGGAATGTGTACCGGGGCTGACATCGGTACAATGTCCTTTTTTCCTGTTGCTGTAATCGAAACTCCAAGTATGCGGGTTCCTGCATGAGATACTTCTTCAATATGCCGCCGTCCGGTTCATTCTTGTATTTATAGGTATAGACCGCATCACGCAGGGAAATGCGTTTGGCAGGGGGAATGCAGTGTTCCTGAAAATACGGCAGCAGTTCCTTGCTGATATATTCCTCGAAAGGGGTATGGGTATCTACCGGTGGAACCTGCCTCATGTTTGCCAGGTCAAACCGGAGCAGTTCCGTATCCGGAATATAGGGGCAGCACTCCGCTTCCTTGATATTGTCAATCAGGAATTTGCGGAACAGGCTGTCCGCATCTCCTTTCTGAATGAATGTGAGGGCATTTCGGGGCTGGTGGGGAGAGTACTGATGGTAACGGTCCATACCGACAAAAATACTTCCCGGCTTGTCAGGATCGAAAAAAGGATTTTCCATTTGGTTTCTCTTGTCCATATTTCTACAATTTAGGGTGGGTATTTCTTTTCTTTTTCACGTCCTGCTTTTTATTCAAAGCCTTTTCGATGACTGTTTTCACTTTGAACACCTGTTTGTTTGCAGGAGGGTCTTTTGAGAACACGATCCGGGTGAAATCCCCGTTTATCCATGCATAGGCATGGGACGGGTTGCTTTTTGCCTCTCCCGGCAGGAAAAGTCCGTGCCCTGCCGCCAATACTTGCCGGTGAGGGGTAAAGAGCCGGACACCGTCTACGGTGACACATTCCATCGGGTCGCGGAGGATGTTCCCGACAGTCCGGTGTCCACGCACATCGTAATATTGCTTGAGGAGTTTGTCCAGCAGGGCTTTATCCTGGCCGGTTTCTTCTATCTGCTGCCGGATATCCGATGCTGTACCTTGTTTGGAAAGCTCCAGTAATTTACGGTCCTTGCTTTCTATTTCCTCCAAAATATCAGCGATGTTACAGTTGCGATGGCTGCTGGTACAATGCATATTGTGGCAGAAACTACCGAAATCCTCCCAGGTCGGCTTCATCTCATTCCGGTAGACCAGCCCCATTTCCGGTGTCTTATCCATCTGCAGGTAAGCATATTCCGGGTACAGGCCTTCACCCGGATTGACACAGGGTCCATCCTTTAGGACTCCTTCTGCCCGGTAAACATTTACCGGACCAAGATTGAAATGGGGATCGAAGTAATGGTCTGCCATAAGTTGCAGAAAGTCCTGCCTGTTTTTCTGTCCTTCCGTCGTATCGGTAAAGAACACAAAGCCATGGGCTGTCTCTATGGCTGTATAGGATTGTTCAGGTTGCTTCATATCATTACATTTTGAGGGAATTGTTCCTTTTCGTTTTCGATTCCTTTTTCACAGCCGGTACATATGGAATGATTTTGCCGTTTTTCTCCTGATACACAGTCTTGTTTGCGGGAGGTTTGCCATATGCCATTACCCGGTTGCATGTCTTTTCAGCATGGAGGTAATGCAAGTCAGGCATCGACTTGGATATTTGGGGACAGTAGATCCACTTTCCTTCCAGCAAGGCTTGCCTCATGGCTTCGCTGGCATCGGTTCCATTGATGAGAAACGGGACGCTTCTGTCATTCAGTGTCCTTTCCAATGTACGGTGTCCACGGACATCGAATTCCGTCAGGAGGATATTCTTCGCTTTCCAACGCATATCATCCAGTACATCTGACAAATCTGGCCCCGAGGACTGTCCGTTGATGCAGTCGTCTATCCGGGTGACATACTCCTGAAAGACATTCCGGTATCCGAAATCGGGATCATTTATTATATCCCGCTTGAATCCGTTCTCCATCAGATACAATAGTTTGCTGATATCCGCATTATTACGGCTCGCAGGACATCCGGCAAATTCATTCAGGCGGAGAAATTCAGAAGCGGTCGGCTCCATATCCGTTTCAAACGTCAGTTTCCACTGTTTCCTGTCACGGAAAGCCTCTTTTGAAAATACAGCATTATCAAAATCATATTCCCCTTTTCCGCTTTGGGGATTCTTCCGGTAGCAGGCATCCACCAAAGGACAGATATCGTCGGACAGGCAGTTGACGTTGTATTCCCTGACAGGACCGGGTTCGCCATGAACCCAGAAATAATTGCCGGATAACTGTTGGTAAAAGCTCTTTAATCCCTCCCGTCCCATTTTGGTATCACTGAAAAACAAGATTCCTTTGGACGTTTCCACGGCATGCAACGGTAATTTGTAAACCGGATTATAATCATACCTGGCAGCCAGCTCATCCTGCTTCTGATGAAAATGGACCAGCTCGTCCAACTGCTGTGTGGTCAGTTTCGGAAGTTCTCCCGATATCATGAGGATATCGCTGCGTGACTGCGCAAACAGGACATTTCTCAGATTGGTACTTATTAGAGGAGCCAGTCCCTTTTCCCGGATATAGGGTAGTAATACCCGGTTGATATATTCCTTTTTGGAAATACCCCCGGAAATAGCCGGTATATCCGTCATCTTCGGGAATGAATAGATTTCCAGACGGGTATCCGGTACGAAGGCGGAGTGTTTGGCTTTTATTGATTGTTGGCTGAACAAAGCCATAAACGTATAGATAGGGTCTTGCCTGTCGGGATTGGCAGGATAAAGCATGTAGGAGGATTCTGCATGAGGTTTCTCCTTGCCGGTTTCATAACCGACAAGGAGCTGGCCTTCACCGTCTTTCCTGAAAAGCTCGTCCAATAGTTTGGGATCATCAGAAATATAGGTTGCCATTTTTCTTACATTTTAGGGGTGATGGACGGTTTACGGGTACGCGGTTTCTTTTCCGCTTGCTGTGAGGCTTCCTCTTTTTTCTGAGGCTTTCCGGCTACTTGTACCGGTGCATGGGTTTGTTCCTGGCTTCCGATTTGTTCCTGCCCTTGTTTCTGTGCCTCTTCCAACTTCTTGGTGCTTCTTTCCCAGAGGAATTCCATCCCTCGCTCGGCGGCACTCATCTGGATGGAGGTGGTATAAAATTTTCCATTATCAGACTTGAAGCGGATCGGCACTTCCTCACCGCGCACGGCAGCATCATATTCTTTCGGAGAAAGCGTATAATCTTTCACCTTACGCGGAATGCGTGCCTGCTCTACGGGCATATGGAACAATTCATTGGTCACCGGGTCTTTGGAAAGGTAGCAGGATTTGGTTTCTTTGGTACGGTAGTCAATGACTACATCCACCGCCTTGCCGAGATTGCCGGTCTGGTTCAAAGCCTTGAGGTCTTCTTCCGTCAGGACATGTCCTCTGTAGTCTTCCCCTATTTTGGGGGCCTGACGGATGTAGTGGATGTCGAACTTGACAGCTCCGTTCTCGTCACGGAACAGGGACAGTTTGGCATCCCCGTTTTCACGTCCCAGCTCGGAGTCTTTTGCCACACGGAAAGCGACAGCGGAAGTCTTTCCCTGCAACATCCTTTCGAGGCTGTCCTTTGCGTTCTTCAGCACGTCCGGAGTAATACCGTACTTGGCAGCCTGTTCCCAATTGACTTCTCGTTCATTGAAACGGTGGTTGTTATACACCCTGGTCGAAGCCAGTTCCCTTCTGACCGCTTCGTTCTGTGGTTCCTGCGCCGCCTCGATCTTTTCTTTGGCCTGCTCTACGGGCGTTTCCTTCGGCACGTTGTACAGGGAGTAACGGCCCGGATTGTTGTACTGGTAGAGAAAGTTCTTCCCGAAGTTGGTGAAGAAGTTTCCACGCTGGTCCACTTTGATAAACTGGTCCCTGTTCGCCTCGTTAGCTTCGAGCGTTTCCAGCTCTCCGTTCGCTGCGATTCCTTTTACACCTTTGGCTTTCTGCTCTTTCTTGTCATATGCCATCAAATACCCGTGTTCCGGGGTTGCTTCCTTGTTTTCAGGAGCTAAGTTCACATCGTTCATATACGTTAATTTTAAAGATTAATGAATCATTTACGAGGGTAAAATTAGTATCTTTGTCATTAAATGATTTGATTATGAGGAAGTTGTCATTAATTGTCATGTTCTGTCACTTATTGTCATGTCCGGCTTTTGCACAGTCCCCGTCAAAGGGATATAAAGCCGGACTCAGTGCTGTCATCTACCGTATCCACTCTGCCCGGCAGTGAAAGTCTTTCGTATGAGACAGCCGGTTGCCGGTTACCGTACTGGCCGATTATCCTATTCTGTATCCATTGAATGAAAGTCGGAGGAGGTATGCCGTTTCTTCCGGTTTCGGTATAAGGATGCATCCGGTGAAAAAAGAAAAGGATACTCCATGCCGGAGTGGATCTTGCCGCACCTTATGGCACGCCGGTCTATGCTTCAGGAAGCGGGAAAGTCGTTGAAGCCAGGTATAGCAGCAGTTACGGCTGGTACATCGAAATCTGGCATGCGGGCGGTTTTTCCACGCTGTATGCACATTTGAGTAAATTGCATGTGAGGAAAGGGAGCGATGTCCGCATAGGGTGGCATATCGGCAATGTCGGTCATACCGGCATAGCGACCGGCAACCATCTGCATTTTGAACTGAGAAAAAACGGGAAGCCGCAGAATCCGTTGCAGTGGGTGATACTAAAGGATTCCCGTTCTAAAAAGAGTCATTAATTTAATCCGTTACACAATGAACATTGAAGAAACCAAGAGCATTCAGTTGGAGGATTATCTCCGGCGTATGGGGTTCAACCCGGTAAAACAACAAGGGGACAGTATCTGGTATTGTTCCCCTTTCCGTGAGGAGAAGACACCTTCTTTCAAGGTGAGCGCATCCCGCAACCTATGATACGATTTCGGCGTCGGACAGGGAGGGGACATCATCACCCTGGCGATGGAGCTTCAAAAGACGAAGGATATCTCTTATGCGCTTAAAACGATAGAGGGACATTTCCCGGCTACTTTCCGTCCGGTAGTAGCCTCTCCCCGGCAGGCGGCACCGCAGGCCACCGGTTACCAGCAGATACGCATTGATCCGCTGACGAACCCGGTCTTGCTGGGATATCTCAAGGAAAGAGGCATCTTGCCTGAAATCGCAAGGGAAGTATGCAAGGAAGTGCATTTTCAGAACAAGGGAAGATGGTATTTTGCCGTAGGCTTTGCCAACCGGAGCGGCGGGTACGAGATCCGTAACAAATACCTAAAAGGCAGCATATCGCCCAAAGAGATTACCCATGTCAAAAATGGCAGCGACCGTTGCATAGTGGTCGAAGGCTTTATGGATTATCTCTCATACCTCACGCTCAAGGCTACGCATCCCGGTAACGGACAGCCTAAAGGAAACGGTCCGGACTATATCGTTTTAAATTCGGTCAGCAATGTAGGCAAGGCTATCCCTGTCTTGAAAGAGTATAAGAGTGCCCTCTGCCTGCTGGATAACGATTCCGCCGGAAGGCAGGCTTTTCAGCAGATGGCGCAAGCCGGATGTCCGGTCAGGGACAAGTCCGACTGCTACCGGGAGTATAACGATTTGAATGATTATTTGCTGGGCAGGAAGATGGCGCAGGAGAACAAGACGGATCATCAGCACGAAACAGTCCCGAAGCTAATTGAAAAGCCTGCAAAGAAACAGTCCGGTTGAAAATTATAAAATACTGGTCCTTGTCTGATGCATGAAAGGCAGGTAATAAAAAAGAGAATCAAATCCCTGCTGGAGGGAATTTGGCTCTCTTTTTATTGCTACCCGGCTACCACCGGATATTTATTCTTAATAATTTCTGATCAGCAATTCATTGACCGCTTCTCTTTTCTCGGCTATGGAGCAAATGGAACGGAAGATGCTGATTCGCTGGATATGGAAACCGGCATAGAGGTCGTCGAAGAAGGTGTTCTCAGGGTTCTTTTGCCGGGGATCGGAGTTGGAAAGCATTCATTTGGCACCGGTTTCACCTATTTCCTTGCAAAAATTTGCCAGGTTGATCTGCTCTTCATCTCCGAAGTCCTGTGGCATGTAGGAGGTGCAGGAGTTACCCTCATTGACCGGCTTATAAGGCGGGTCAAAATAAAATAGGGAGTTGGCTCCGGTGTATTCTGCGGTCTGCCGGTAGTCACCGTCCAGGATCACAACATCTTGCAGCAGCTTGTGGTTAAAGCGGATCAGTTCCTCTTCCAACAGTTTTACCCGTCCCCCGGCACCAAAAGTGACGGACAGCTTTCCGCTACGGTTCACGGAGTAGATGCCGTTATAACAGGTACGCATGAAGAAGATAAACAGGGCGGCACGGGTGATGTTATCCGGGTTTCCTTCATTGTAGTAGGTACGTTTCTCCATGAAGTAGGCCCTTCTTCGGGCATGTTCCTCCAGCACGATGTATTCGTCCTGTATCCGGGCAAGCACTTTAATAAGCTGCTCCGGGGATTCCTTGATGACGCGGTAGACATTGATCAGTGCCTCGTTGGAGTCGTTGATGACGCAACGGATTTCCGGATAGGCTTGTCTTATTCAGAAGAAGAGGGCACCGCCACCGACAAACGGCTCTACATAGGTATCCATCTGTCCGAAGTCTTTCGGAAGGGATTCGATCAGTACGGGAAGCAGTCTTCTTTTGCCTCCCACCCAGGGGAAGCAGGGTTTTCCCGGCAGGTTGGCCGGAGAACTTTTCTTTTTTTCCATGTTTACAACGTTTAAATGATTAATAAATTAGGTATTATTCATCGTCTGCTGTTTCCAGCAGGTGTTTCAGGTTGGGATCATTCTGGATGCGGAGCAGCTCTTTCTCGATGATCTGCGTCACATCTTCCTTGATTTGATGATAGTTCCTCTCGATTTCCTCTTTCATATGGTCCTTGCCGTCCGCACCGGTAAAGTCGGTTATGACGGGGATGGGCTTGTAGGCTTTCGTTTCGGCAGCTACCCGCTCATTGTCCACCACGATCTCGCAATGGAATATCTTCTGTTCTATCTTCTCCCCGAAGTTGTCGCAGACACTGCCGACAAACTCCCCTTGCGAGAGGTTGGAGATTTTGGAGGCAGGTATCAGCGAGTCGAGCTGGGTACTGATATTGGTGGAGGTATCCTCACGGGTCATGTTGATGGATTTGCGCTGCTGGAGCACTTTCCCGAATCTTTCAGAGAGGTTCTTCGCTGTTTCCCCGACCACTTGACCGGAAAAGATATTTCCGATTGTGTTCTGGATCACCCGCGCCTCCTTATCACCGTAGTCACGTATTAACTGGCTGAAATCTTGTGCTCCCAAACATACTGCCACTTTATTGCTACGGGCGGTAGCGATTAGGGTGTCAAGTCCCTTAAAGTAAAGTGTGGGAACCTCATCCACCAGAATAGAGCATTTGAGCCTGCCTTTCCGGTTGACCATCTTAACGATACGGGCATTATACAATCCCAATGCACATGAGTAAATATTTTGTCTGTCAGGGTTATTGCCGACGCATAAAACTTTGGGTTCCTCCAGGTTATTGATATCCAGTGTGAAGTCATCTCCGGTCATAATCCAATATAAGGCAGGTGAGATCAGCCTTGATAGCGGAATTTTGGCGGAAGCGATCTGCCCTTGGAGCTGCTCCATTGCACCACCTTTCCATGCATCCATAAAAGGTGACAGGTAATTCTCCAGCTCCCGGTAAGAGGTCAGTATGGTGAACAGGTCGGAATACGGTTTATTCAATAGCTCTATGGCATGAGGAAAGGTACAAAACTTCCCGTTTTCATAGATTTTGAGATACCAAATCACCGCTGCAAATAGTACAATCGGGCTTTCTACAAAGAAATCTCCCTGCTTTTGAATCCAGCTCTTGTTCAAATTTAACATGATTACATACGCCGATTCGTATGCATCCGCGATATCGGACAGGAACGAAGGATTGAGAGGGTTACACCGGTGGCTGTATCTGGGATCATCGAAATTAATCACATAAAAGCCGACCGGCTTGGCATATTTATCTTTATTTTTAAGTAACTGGTTATAAGCGATTATGCTCAAATCCGGATACTTGAAGTCATAGATATAAGCGGCAAAACCCTTCTCTATCTGCTGGCGGATATAGTTATTGATGATGGCATAGCTCTTTCCCGATCCCGGCGTGCCTAATATCAATGAGGCGCGGAAGGGATTAATCACGTTTATCCAGCCTGAATAGGTCTTTCGTTGGTAACGGAAACGGGTGGGCAGGTTTACCGAGTATTCATTGGCAATCAATCTGCGCTCCTGCATGAAGCTCTCGTTCTCGTCGTTAAAGACGTCATCCATGAGTTGGTTCTTCAACAGGCGGCTGATCCAGGTCCCGGCGGTAAGCAGGCAGATATATCCGGCAGCTACGGTAGCTACATATAATAAGGTTAGAAGCGCGACGGAGAAGCGTGCCGTCAGTAAGAGCTCGCTACCGAAAAAGAGCAGCAGCCCGGCTGTAAGGTAACAGCCGATACTCCTTCATGACATCTCCACATCCTTCCGTCCTTTCGCTCCCATGCAGGAGAAGAAAAGGAAGAGCAGACTGAAGGACTTGCTCACCAGCGAATGGGAAAACAGCCCGGTATCCCGCTGGAAATTGAGCAGTATCTTGTCCACGACACCGATGTTCAGGTTCATGGAAAGAAAATAGGGATAGCAGAAATAATAGACATTCATCACTAAAAAGAGGATGCTGATGGCCCTCATGAAGTCAAGGTTCTTATTGAGCCCCCTGGTTTCGTCTTGTGACATAAGCGGTATGATAATTAATGGTGATACATTTTATTAGCCGAGATGCGGAGCTCTGCGTTTTCTCTTTTTCTTTTTCCCGTAAGGACTTTGCGTCAGGTCGTCTGCCGGATACGGATAGGATTCCGGGGAGAATATGTCCAGCAGTCCTTCCACCAGCCCCGGCTCTTTCATTTCCGGTTCGGACGGATGGATAATAGGGGCTTCTTCAGTCTTTTCCGGTGGGATCGTGCTGTACTTCCGGTTTATAACCGATGCCGAATATTCTTTGCCCAGAAGCGAGCCCTTGAATACGGTCTTTGAGTTATGGTCGATGTAGGTCACGCCATAGATCACACCGGAATCGTTCTGCCAGAGTATGGCGGCAATGCCTTTTCCGGAGAGTTCCTGCAGGAATCCCTGACGGGTGGGCTGTCCTTGCAAGGCGGTAGCGATAGCTTCCTTCGTCTGTACGGGTACGGGATGTCGGGCAATCCATTGTTTGCTTTTCGCAAATTTCTTTTGGAGTGCCTCATAGCCTACGCTTTTACCGATCTTGCTGGATTTGATGGCAACGCCAATCCGTTCTCCTTTCTCATCGGTAGCCGCATAGACCAGCCCGTGATAGATCTTTCCCTCTATCGTCTTGTGGATTTCTTCCACTGTTACATGGAAAAGACCAAGCAGGGCTTTAAACTCCTTGACGGATTGGAACTTATATCCCTGCATGACGGGCTTGACCACATTGGCTATCTGATGCTTGATATCCCCCTTCCGGTAATCGACGGCAGTCAGCGGCAGGGATTCCCGTCGCTCCATCTTCTCGGCGGGTAGCAGATGGTATTTCCTCTCCAGCTCCCGGCAAACAGCGGTCGAGCGTTGCCATTCTTTGTAATCTTTAATTTTCTTTCCCTGCTCGTCAATACGCAGGGAGACGATATGGATGTGGGGCCTGCCGATATCCTCATGCCGGTAGATGATATAGGGTTGGTTGCCATATCCCATTTTTTCCATGTATTCCTGGCCGATGGCGGTCAACTGTTCATCGGTCAGCATATCGTCCGGGTGTGGATTTAATGAAATGTGGATAACGGGCTTCTCAGTCCGGCGGTTAGCCGCCAGATACGGTTCGAAGGAACGGATGCAGTGCTGGATGGTCGGATGGCCGTCTGCCGGTTCCATGATCCGGTTTCATGCCAGTGGCCGTGCCTGCTGCTTGTCCACTTTTTCTTGATTGTAGTATAATGCCCCGTAAACGGAGGCTCCTGATGTTATTTTTGCAACCATTGTTCGAATTCTTGGGTGAGACGGATAATCTCCCGGTTGAGAGATATTAGTTCAATAGTCAGTTGTTCCAACTTATAGAGCATGGCAAGAGCCTTCTTCTCGGATAGTCCGGTATGTAGAGCCTTGACTGCCTGATTATAGTTCACACCGATCCGGCGGTATTCGCTCTGCAGGTTGGTCAGCTTGATGTAGTAGTCCGTTGCCGCCTTATCTATTTTTACGACTTTCATCGGTTTGTCGAAAAGGGCGGCAAGGATGAACTGGGATTTATTTTTAGCTCCCGAATTCTCAAAAAGCCTCTCAAACTCGATGTTCTGGAGTTCGTCCAGACGGAATCCGTAATAATAAGAATGAAGCTCTGATTCCTCTTTGGGATTCCGTCCGCCTCTTCATTTGCTCGAAGTGTCAGCCCATCCGGGCTTGCGTGTACTATTGATTTTAGCCATATCTTTTCAGGTTTTATTTATCCGGCAGCAAAATAAGTGATAATTTTGATACGAACCTAAAATCGGAAAGTGACTACAAATGACAAGAGATGACTATTTGTGACAGGGGGTAAAAATACCCCTGTTCACTTCCCGTTTCCGCAAGCTGCGATGTTCTTTTCAAAGGTTTCCTTCAGCTTGGGCAGCAGGACGGAATAGTTCTTTTTGCGCCGGGCAAGGTCGGCACGCAGGTCATATGGTTTGGGGATGGAAACATTGAAGAGTTTCTCAAAAGCGGAAACGATACCGGCGAAAGAGAGGCGTTTGCCGCTTTCGTCTGTGACTAGTTCGCTATAATCCAGCGAGGAGATCAGTTCCATCAGGTTGACCAGCGTACCTTTCCAATGGAGCGGTGAAAGAAAGGAGGAAGGTGTTTCAACGGTTCCGGGGTATTGTACACCAAAATTGACCAGTTCTATTTCCGCTTCCACCAGCAGGAGGCATTTGTCCAGATAGAATTCAGTTGCCGGTGTATGATGTTTTTCCGTTTGGCCAAACCGCTTCTTTAGGGAAATCAATTCTATCTTGCTGCGAATCAGATGGCGCAACCTTTCCGATATGGAAACAGATTCGATGGCGAGGTCGTACAGGTATTGTTCATATTCGGTATAGGAAGAAGAGAATTCTTCATCGGAAACTGTCTGTTTCTGGTTTGAAGCCAGAGATAAATAATTGAATATACGGCATTCTGTAAATGGTTTCATACGGCATACATTTTATTTGTTTATACCGGAGTAGGCCAAACGGAATGCCTCTGTTGTCATTTTAAACCCTATGTAACTTTAAGACATTGACAATCAACAACAAATCATTTTCATATAAAGACAGGTGTAAACAAAAAGTGTAAGCCCATCCTTACATTCCTGTCAAGGACAGCTTACACTTTTGTAAACCTCATTTATTCCGAGTTATTCTCCGGTCAGTCGATGATATGGTATTTCTTCAACTTCTCGTACAAGGTAGTTCGGCTGATATTGAGCAGCCGGGCCGCTTTGGAACGGTTGTCACCTGTCTTCTCAAGGGTCTGGAGAAGCAATGCCTTTTCTTTTTCTTCTTCCGTCCACTGCGTTTCTTCTTCTTTAGGAAGGGAAATTTCAAGGTTCAGGTCTGAAACGGAAATCCATTGCTCCTGGCAGATGAGTACGGCTCGACCTATTACATTCTTCAGTTCACGGATATTCCCCGGCCAGGGATATTCCTGCAGTGCCGCCTCTGCCAGCCGGTCAAAGCCACGAAACGATTTATGGGCCTTGGCGCAAGTGAGCTTCAAGAAGAAATCGGCCAGAGGGAGGATGTCTTCCCGGCATTCGACCAGCTTGGGAATCCGGAGGGTAAACTCATTGAGCCGGTGGAACAAGTCTTCCCGGAAGCGTCCTTCTCCGATGGCTTTTTCCAGATTCTCATTGGTAGCGGCAACCAGCCGGATATCAAAAGAGTATTCTTTTGTGGAACCCACCGGCTTGCAGCGTTTCTCCTGCAAGGCCCTGAGCAGGAGCATCTGTGTCTTATAGGAGAGGTTGCCTATCTCGTCCAGAAACAGTGTCCCTCCGTCAACGGTACGGAACAATCCTACCTTGTCACTCTCTGCACCGGTAAAGGCTCCCTTCTGGTGCCCGAAAAACTCGGAGGCGGCAAGCTCGTCGGGAATGGCCCCGCAGTCGATAGCCAGATACGGCTTGTTCTTCCGATGACTCCGGGCATGTATCTCGGCTGCGACATGTTCTTTCCCGGTACCGGAATCCCCACGGAGCAGGACGGATATGTCAGTACAGGCAACCATCTCTATCAGACGGTACATCTCATGGGCTTTGGGGCTTTCACCTCGGTAAAAGTCTTGTTGGTTATCGTTTTTATCCAGTATCTCCGTTATCAGAGCCAGGAGCTTATCCGGTTGCACAGGCTTGCACAAGTAGTTGATGGCTCCCATCTGCATGGCTGTAACCGCATTTTCCACCTGTCCATAATTAGTCATGATCAGGAAAGGGATGGAGTAGTACTTCTCATTTATCCATTTCAAGAGCGAGGTGCTATTTCCGTCTGGCAGGCGCAGGTCTGCCAGTATCAGGTCGAATTCCTTTTGTTCGATGGCTTTGCGGGCATTCGCAAGGGTTGCCACGCATTCGGTTTTCATCCCTTTTTTCACCAGCCAGTTGCTGATGCTACGGCTGAATACGATATCATCTTCAATAATCAGGATTGTTTTCATAGGCTTTCTTCCCGTATTTTTTCAGCATATACTATCAGTTTTTCCACTGCCCGGATAATGTCCCGTATTTCCATGTATTGCTCTTCAGTCCACTCTGCCGCATGACCTATCACCAGTTCCCGTAAATGAGACAAGGGGAAATCCAGGCGAACGGTTTCCCATAAGGGCAGGTTCTTATGCAGGATGGAGGCTGCGACCTCCTTGTCCTGCTGGTCTAAGGCAGCGGTTAATGTGGCAAGGTCTTTCCGGCTCTCTTCGATAAATAGGGCGAGCATTTCCTCCCTGTTGTCCTCTCCTGAAAGGATGAGTGAGAAATCGGGACCATACTCCTTTCTGTCTTTTTCTCCTATCACTTGTGCCACTGTATTTATCAGTTCTTCCATAGAGAATGGTTTATGGATGCAGCCCGAAAAACCGCCCGACAGATACTCGTTGTCATCATCCACCCGTGCCGTTACCGCTATGACGGGGATGGTCTTTGCATTTTCCATATTGGACGCCCGGAGTAGTTCAAGTATTCCGTAGCCGTCCGTTTCGGGCATCTGTATATCCGTCAGCAGCAGGTCATATCTTTGTGACCGTAGCCGGGTAACCAGTTCACGGCTGGTCTGGCAGCAATCGCACCGGACCCCATTACGGTTAAACATCTCTTTGGTAATGTTCAGCTGTATCCGGTCGTCGTCAATGACCAGTACATTGATTTCATCCAAGTGATAATTGGTAGCGATGCGTGTTTTATCAATTCGGGTGGATTCATCCGCCTCAAGGAGTGGCAAGAATGCGGTAAACGTGCTGCCTTCACCCGGTTTGCTTTTCACGGTAAGGCTTCCCTGCATCCCGGAGACTAGCCTGCTTGCAATAGCCAGTCCTAATCCGAAGCCGGGAAGATTCCGGGCATTGTCCAACCGTTCAAAGGCCACAAATATCCGGGCTGTTTCTTCCTCTGTCATTCCGGTACCGGTATCCTGTACCGAGAAATGTAACTCTTTATTCCGGTATTCCGCTTGCAGGCGGATTTCACCTTGCCGGGTGAATTTAATGGCATTGGAAAGCAGGTTGTTTAGGATTTGCTGGAGCTGGGAACGGTCGCCACTCACTACCGCATCCAGACCGGAGAAATCAGTGGTCAGCCGGAGCTTTCTCTTTTGGGCCAGCGAATCATAGCTTTGGGCTATTTCATGAAAGAGGGTTTCCAGCCGAAAAATCGAAAGGATCGGTTTGCTCCTGCCGGTATCCAGTAGATAGAACTCGATCAGCGTATTCACCAGCCCGACCATGTAATCGGAAGAATGAAGGATATTCTCCGCATACTCGTCCTTACGGCTTTTTTCTTCTTCACCGGGGATCAGTTCGGCGCATCCTTTGATGGTGGCCAGCGGCGCACGCAGGTCGTGGGCAATGGAGAGCATCATGTTTTTACGGGCGGCAAGCAACCCTATATTTTCCTTATTGGATGCTTCCAGCCTTCTGTGATAATGGTATTGGCGGTTTGCATCCCGGTGAATGATGATATAGAGCATAATAACCAATACAAAAGCGCCAATACCAATTCCTGTAATCAAACGAAACGAATGATTACGGACAGTCTGCTGAGTTTGTATCTCTTGACGGAAAGCTTCTGTTTTCTTTTTTTCAAAATTTTGTATCAAAGAGTTTATCTTTCCGTTCAATTCCCGATTCTGTATCCTTAAGCTATCAATCTCTGCTGAAAGTCTTTTCTCATACAACCTGGTAGTATCATTGATTTCTTTTTCAAGAGAATAAAGCAGAACTGGAGGTTGAATCGTTTGTCTGTTCATGGTTCTGATTTTCTCTGCCTTTTCCCGTTGTTGGGCATAAACCGATTTCACCTCTTTTTTTTCTAAAGAAACTCCAAAATCCATGCCCTTTCTTATCTGTAGATAAGAGGGGTACAGTTGTTTCAAAGGATGGCATCTGTTCTTGTTTTCTGTGTTGGGTTTGTTGGATGATGGTAGGTATTTTCTTCCTGACAATTTTCCCGACATCAGGCATATTCCCTAATAGGTTGAGAATAGTAGCTATTTGCCGTTCTTTCTCAACTAACAAAATACAGACTGAATCTATGCAGAATTGTTGGTCATAGTCTTCTTACATTATCTTCAGTTCTTGTAAAAGGCGGGTTACTTCCATACGTTTCTTCTGATAAGTAGCATAATCTTTTGGAGTCCATCCGGCAATCAATTCACCTGTGGCAGTCAGATTAAGTAGCCCGACAAAAGTTTGGTTTGTTAGCAGTTGTTCTTCTAGCCAACGCAATTCCTGTCGCTCCATAGCACTTTTCTTTTCTCGCTCTTCATAAACAAGGTAGATGATAAATGCAAAAAAGGACACCAATAAAAGGTATCCTGTTATAATTTCCAATTTTAGTTTTGCTTGTATCACTTATTTCAAGACTATTTTATCCATTTACTTAAAATGATATCCTTTAGATCCACTTAAATCTTTCCTAACAGTTTTCAGAGAATTTTACCATAGGTTTGGTAGACTATTCAATAAGATTCTTGTTTTCCATCATTTTTTTGAGCCGGATCAACGCCTCAATATAATAATAATCAGCATAAATGATAGATGCATCTATTTCAGAACCGGCTGGCCAATGCCCCGTAGAATGGAGCAAGAAAGCAGGTTTACTCTTGCCGCATTGATACTTGTCAGAACTCAGATTGGTTAGCATCTTTATGGCAGCGTTTTTATATTCCAATCCTTTTTCAGCAGGCGGATATCCGGAAAGTTCCAGTAAAGCAGAGGCGACCACGCATGCAGCCGAAGCATCACGTGGTGCATTGGGAATAGCCGGATCATTGAAATCCCAATAGGGAACGTAATCTTCGGGCAAATTCTTCAAATAGACATCGGTCACTTTCTGTACAAAATCAAGATAACGGATATCCTTCGTTTCACGATAGACTACCGTATAGCCATAAATAGCCCAAGCCTGCCCACGTGCCCACATACTATCGTCAGCATATCCCTGATGGGTAACTCCTTTAATGAATTCACCTGTCAAAGTATCATAAACAGCTACATGAAAGGAAGTATAATCAGGACGAAAATGATATTTCATGGTTTTGTCTGCATGAGATACAGCAATATCAAATAAATAAGGATTACCACCATTCTTTGCTGCCCAGAAAAGCATTTCCAAATTAATCATGTTATCCATGATGGTATTATGCCCACCGAACATTTCTACATTACGGGGCCATGAAAGCATAGTCCCTACACGTGGATTGAACAAAACGGATAAAGAATCAGCCGTGTTAATAATCACCTGTTTGTATTCCGGATTCTTAGTCAGACGATAGCCATTCCCATAGCTACAAAATACCAAAAAGCCTAAGTCATGGTCATAAGCAGGTATTTCAGAAAGGAATTTCAGAGAAGCGGTATACTTTTCTGCTTCTTCCTTTATCTCAGAATCGTGCGTATATTCATAATCATACCATAAAATACCCGGCCAAAAGCCCCCGCACCATTCTTTCTTATCCACTTTACGACAGTGCCAGGTGGTGAGACTGTCCATAATGTTACGTGGCATCATGGTGTAATCAATTACACCATTCCCATCTTCTTTAAGTTCTGTCAATGTACGATGAACCTGAGAATTACAATAGTCGAGTACTTTATCCGCATCCAAGTCCTCATATGTTCCGGTGCAAGTCGAAAACAAACATAAACCAATACCTGCTAATAGATTTTTTGTATCCATAATATTTTTTTATTTTACTTGTCGATATGAAACCAGTCAGCGTCTACCCAACCTCTTTCTTTGCCATAAGGTGTCGTACTGAATAACCCTACTTTAGCTCCTATCCATTTGCCTTGCCGGGCTGTAAAAGATATTCCTGCCGATTTATATTTTCTCCCATCCAAACTATAGCCGAAATGACAGATACCTCCTTTATTTACTTTTACTTGCAGATAGATATCCCGTTCATAATTAGGATATAGTCCGGCTCCAAATTTACGGCTTGCCGGAAATTCTGCCAGCCGCACCACTGTTTCGGTGTTGCGTTGTTCTGCATCTTTACAAGTGACCTGCTTCAAAATGAATTTATCTCCTTCTTTCTCCACACTGATGTAAGCATAATCCCCACCCATCACAATTAGTCCGGATTGTTGTCCGTCCGCTTTTGCAGAAATTTTCAATTTGGTGGTTACCATAAATTCTTCTGCGGGGAATTTTTGTAATAACAGATTAGGGACTTCCCAAAAGTTTATAAAATCCTTTGATAAGATATGTCCATAGATACGGATAAAACCCAAATCAGAAGTAAAGCCGAAAGTATCCTGATAATTAGCATGCCATTCCCATTGCAGCCCAAGTTTACGGGTATTGAACTCATCACTTTCTATAGGAGTTTCCACGGGATAAACCTTGCCTACATTGGGTTTCTTATAGCGTTTAACAGGTTCTCCACAACCATCTCCATCCTTGTCTTCTCCAATCACAGGCCAATCGTTCACCCATCTCATCGGATTCAGATGAAGGATGCGGCCATACATGGCTTTATCTTGAAAATTAATAAACCACGACTCACCGGTACGGGTATCTACCCAACCTCCTTGGTGAGGACCGTTAATATCTGTTTTTCCCTGAGTCATTACGACTTTTGATTCATAAGGACCATATACATTCTTTGAACGGAGTGCCAACTGCCAACCGGAAACACCCCCACCGGCAGGAGCCAATATATAATAATATCCATTACGCTTATAAAACTTAGGACCTTCAGCCGTGTGGTTTACGCCATCATTACCATCAAAGACCAGTACAGGTTCACTGATGACTTTTGTACCTTCTGCATTCATTTCGCACACAGTGATGACACTATTGAATGCCGCACGACTACCTGCCCAAGCATGTACCAAATACACTTTCCCATCTTCATCCCATAAAGGAGTAGGGTCTATCATTCCTGTCCCGGCTTTTACCAGCATCGGTTTTTCCCATTCTCCCAACGGATCTTTGCTTTTTACCATAAAGACTCCCCAATCTGGATCCCCCCAATAAATAAAGAACTCGCCGTTATGATAGCGGATAGACGGAGCCCATACTCCCTTTCCATGTTGGGGAGTATTGAAAAACTCCACAGGTTCTATCTCTTTCAGGGCATAATTGACCAGCCTCCAGTTCACTAAATCCTTTGAATGAAGAATAGGAAGACCGGGGGTACAACCAAAGCTTGATGCAGTCATGTAGAAATCGTCTTCTACCGCGCATACATCCGGATCGGAATAATCTGCATGAATTATCGGATTAATGTATGTACCGTCCTTTTGGTCGGATACCCATACATTTGACACATACTGGGCATTCATTTTCAGTGATGCACAGGATAAAGTTATTATAATAAGTAGATATTTCATCTTCATTTATTAGTTCAATTCATTGTACGAACAACTAAGGGAATAAGCTCAATGAAAGTTATTTTTTTCATAATCTTTGTCCTTCATATTTTTTATACCCTTTTGTCTCTTTAGCAACTACAGGCACAAAATGAATTGCAGCTCCACCTCTGGGTTTCAATTCAAACGTCATAGTCTGTGATGCATTGACAAGCAAATAAGAACATTTTACCTGCGTACGTGTCTTTACCTTTTCATCTCCGTCAGTGTATATATGAGCCAAATAAGTTCTATTTTTATCCAGAAAAGAAAGATTAATATTTTCTGATGAACCCTCATTATTTGTCATCATCCCTACAAACCATTCATTTTCACAACGACGCGCCATGATAATATTCTTTCCGGGAGCACCTTCAAGCACTTTAGTATCGTCAAATACAGTCCGTAGCTTTTCAAACCATCTGATTTCCGGCTCTCCCTGATAACTAGACGGCGAATCATACCAAAAAATCGTCTGCAATGGACTGTAAAATACCAGAGAAGCTGCCAGTTGATGAGCATGAGTATTTTTCAGACGTTTATCAAAATAACATATTGTATAATCGGCTGCACCATTTATCATACGAGTAAAAGGTAATGTCACATTATGCGTAGCATCAGGAAACTCTTCATTACCACAAACACCCTCTTGAGTGAGCAAATTAGGATAGGTACGACTAAAACCGGACGGGCGAAATTCGTCATGGATATTAATCAACAGTTTGTTTTCAGCAGCCAACCGAACCATATCATGCAGCCATGTTGCCCAACGATGGCTGGCATACTGTACAAATCCCGATTTCACACCTACCACTCCCCACTGATGTAACAACGGGAAAAGTTCATGCATCTGTTTCATCAAAGCATGTTGGTTGACATAAGGCCACACGCCTATTCCTTTTTCTTTTGCATAAGCAATAACACGCGGTAAATCGAGTTTATCAACCACTTTCGTTGCATCCCCATCGTGCGAAGTACAAGGCAGATACCATTGCCAATCAAACAACATATAAGGGATACTATGTTCTGCACAAAAATCAACCGTTGCCAATCCTGCTTCTGTAGAAATAGCCGAACGCATAATTTTACCGGGTTTAATCCAATCCGTATGTACAATTTCACAAGGAGGATTCAGATTCTGAATAATATCATTGTGCTCTAATAAGTCTCCAGGCTTTTCTGCCGCCATTACTATTTTCCATGGAGTTGCATAGTAAGTCACAATGTCCACCGGGCTATACATGACGGAGGTCAATGTGTTTTCTTTTTTCGATGAACTCCTGTATTTGGTAAGACACCAGTCATCTACATCAGCATCAGTCAGCGCAGCCCATATTCCATTAGGAAGTTCCAAAGTCAAGGCACGCTCTACCGGATGCTTTATTTCCTTTATAGGTACATAATCAAAAGTCGCCTGTGCCCATTTTTCTGCCCATGCCATTGTTCCGGCAGGAAAAGTGTATTCCGTTCTGTCACTTACCACTTTATGAAAAATAGCTTGTGGATGTTCGGGGAAGAAATAACGGAAGGCAATACCTTCATTATAAGCACGCACTTCTATATTCAGGCGATAATTTGATCCGTCTTTCTTCGAAAGATGCATAGTAGCAGCATTGTAATGGTCGCGTACCGTACTACGCTCACCATAAAGCGGATGCCAGGTTTTATCTATTTGCGGTTGATAAACAACACTATCTACTTCAAGATTATCCATCCAATGAATGGGTTGGTACAGTTTACGTTGCCCCAGTGCCTTTTCCCATACCCAATTGTCCAACTCAAGCCCTGCCAACGATTCTTCAATCACTGTTTTTTCTTTGTAGCTAACTTGATATAAAATCTGGTTTACTGTAAGAGATTTCTCTTCCTGTTTAAACATTACTTCATGAGTCCCATCGGGAGATAACAACTTCAAGTCTTTATGGGCATCTGCAAAAAGAGAAGATGCACTCGTAAATATTAGCATTAATAGTCCAATTTTTTTCATGTTTTTATCTTATTTGTCATATACGGAAAAGATTCCCTTGTATGAAGTTTAGTTATCAGATTAGCCTATAATTCACGGATCAAGACACAACTCCATGGTACCAATTCACGCTTTAAAATGAATTTTCCATCAGAACCAACCTTTATGGTCTCTTTTATCGTATCCCAGGCTTTTTGCTTCAGGGTGTTTGTTTTTTCTTTATTGGGTGAATGAGGTGCTCCGATTTGTAGATAATCATCATATACATTGCCATGTTCTTTATCTAATATTTCTATTTCAAAAACAGTTCCGGGAACTAAGTTTGTTAAGGTTAAATCCAGCATTTTTGAACTTGCTTCCATGTAGTTCTGAAAATTTTTGGCAGATGGAACCATTTCCTCATATTCAACCGGATAGTTGAATGCAAGGGCGGAAATCTTTCCGTTTTTGGATGAACGGCTAACAAATAATGGGTCTTGATAATAAATTTTTTCATCTCCTAACTGATTCAACATACGATAGGCATGGAAAGATGGTTTTACAATTCCCTGAAAATTAATCATTCCAAAGCCACCGTGAAAAATTGTTTCTCCACCTCCCTTTTCTTCAAATACATCTGTAAAAGTCCAATACATCAAAGAGTTAGCCAATCCGATGCAATCTAAATTGGCTTTGATAATATAAGCAGCCGACGGTAATATGTCATGCATCCGGTCACGGCTACTGGGACTGGTACTCCATTCTGTCAAATGAATTTCAGCTTTAGGATATTTACTATCAGCCAACTGCCGACGTAACCACTGAATGTCATCTTTCAAAGAATATACATACCGGATAGCATCTTTACTACGACCTGTTTCCGGGTCAAGTGCATAATCTGTCGGATAAGGATGCGTAGATATAAAATCCACCGGAAGATTCTCTTTTTCACAATAATGAAGGAAGTCTTCTATCCAAACTCCTTTCCATTGCTGCTTATTGATTTCTTCCTGAGCATAAAATCTAGATTGACTATGATCCAATATTTCCCCGTCGTGTCTATGATCCGCTATAAAA
>Ga0192241_10308_pt1 | contig 25775 bp, 17 predicted proteins | sample Koala_Koa27_I3_FD_131239 | JGI IMG/M metagenome (GOLD analysis project Ga0192241, IMG submission 131239) | Enriched cells from koala feces incubated with labeled cellulose particles, San Francisco Zoo, California, United States - Koala_Koa2-7_I3 ... | reverse complement strand
GTGAACTGCTGGCATTCACCTATATGCACAGCACTTCCTTACAAATGCTGAAAAAGGCAAACCGATATTTCCCCGTCGTAGAACCTATATTGAAAGAGAACGGCATCCCCGATGATTTCAAATACCTGATGGTGATAGAAAGCAATATGAACCCCACTGCCCGTTCTTCTGCCGGAGCCGCCGGACTGTGGCAATTCATGCAAGGCACCGGACGGGACTATGGGCTGGAAGTAAACAGCAACATAGACGAGCGTTACCATGTAGAAAAAGCAACCCATGCCGCTTGCCACTACCTAAAAGATGCTTACGCCAAATATCACGACTGGGTAGCTGTTGCCGCTTCCTACAACGCAGGCCAGGCACGCATCGCCAGCCGGTTGGCAAAGCAGGATGTGGACGATTCACTGGACTTGCAGTTGGTAGAGGAAGCAGCCCGCTATGTATACCGCATCCTTGCTGCCAAGCAAATGTTCAGCAATCCTGCCGCATTCGGTTTCCGCTTGCGGGCATCCGATCTGTATCCGCCTATTCCCTATACGGAAATAACAGTAACCAAAAACATTAACGACCTGGCACGGTTTGCGCGCAGCAAAGGCATCACGCTGGCTATACTGAAGAATATGAATCCTTGGTTGCGAGAAACTTCCCTATCCAATCATAGCGGATGGACTTATGTACTAAAGATCCCTACAAAAGAAGGAATGACATACCATCCGCAGGCAACCGTGCCTCATGATAAGCGTTGGGTAGTGGACTAATCAATTTATTATGGAATCCCCTTTCAACCGGGCTCCGCAATATTTGCAATAAGCCGCATTCTCCTCATGCCCGTCCCTGCCACAGTGCGGGCATTTCATGGCATCCCTGCGCTTGTGTTCCCTGATCATGGAAGCGGAAACAATACCTGTAGGCACTGCTATGATGGTATACCCCATCAGCATGACCACTGCCGAAAGGAAACGCCCCAAGGGAGTCTCAGGGGTAATATCTCCATAGCCCACGGTGGTCATGGTCACTATCGCCCAATAAATGCTATTCGGAATATTATTAAAAGCAGTATCAGGGCGCTGCCCTTCAATCATGTACATCAACGTGCCGATGGAAGTAACCAGAATAAGCACAAACAGGAAAAAGACAATGATCTTCCTGCTGCTATACACCAATGAGTGTAGCAACAGGTTGCCCTCATCCAGATAGTTGAAAAGCTTGAATACACGGAACACACGGATCAACCGGAAAGTGCGGATTACCAGCAGATAACGCGCCGTCCCGAAAAACCATCCTATATATAAAGGTAGAGTAGCCAGCAAATCAATAATGCCGAAGAAGCTCAAAGCATACTTACGCGGCCGGGGAGAGCAATAAAGCCTCAACACATATTCCAGCGTAAAGAAGAAAGTGAAAACATACTCGGACATCCGTAGGTAAGGGCCGATAATAGGGTTCCAACTCCGGATACTTTCAGCAATCACCACGAAGATGCTCAGTACTATAAATCCAATCAACGCCACATCGAATAATTTTCCCATCGGTGTGTCGCTTTCGAAAATAATCACATATATCTTATGCTTTAGTTTCTTATTATGCAGTAAACCCTGCCATTTAGTCCAAATATGTTTTAGAAATGCCATAATTTTTGAGGATAGATACAAATCATTCACAATTATAACAAATATTGCCCGATTTATAGCCTATTGCCAAACATTATTTTCACTATATTTGCACAAAACCAATTAATAATAGCATGAAAAAACAACTTATGACAGGCCTGTTTACTGTCCTTGCCCTCACGGCAGGCGCACAGACCTTCCAGGAATGGCGCAATCCGGAAATCAATGCCGTGAACCGCGCACCAATGCACACTAACTACTTCGCTTTTGAAAATGCAGACGCAGCCCGAAAAGCTGTAAAAGAACAATCTGCAAACTACATGACCCTGAACGGTACATGGAAATTCAACTGGGTGAAAGATGCCGACTCCCGCCCTACCGATTTTTGGAAAACCGGTTTCAACGACAAAGGTTGGGACGACCTACAAGTGCCCGCCGTATGGGAACTGAACGGATATGGTGACCCGATATATGTAAACGTGGGCTACGCATGGCGCAACCAGTTCAAGAACAATCCTCCCGAAGTGCCGACAGAAAACAACCATGTAGGCTCTTATCGCCGCGAAATTACAGTTCCCGCTTCATGGAACGGAAAGGACATTATCGCCCACTTCGGTTCCGTTACTTCCAATATGTATTTATGGGTAAACGGACGCTTTGTAGGCTATAGTGAAGACAGCAAACTGGAAGCAGAATTTGACCTGACTCCGTACCTGAAACCCGGACAAAAGAACTTGATTGCTTTCCAAGTATTCCGTTGGTGTGACGGTACGTATCTGGAAGACCAGGACTTCTTCCGTTTCAGTGGCGTAGGACGTGATTGTTTCCTGTATGCCCGCAACAAGAAACGTATTCAGGACATCCGCGTCACTCCGGACCTGGATGCAGCTTATCAAAACGGTAGCCTGGCTATCAACCTGCAACTGAAAGGCAGCGGCAAAGTAGACCTGGAACTGGTAGATGCCCAAGGCAAGCAAGTAGCAACCGCTACAGCTACTAAACCGGGCTTAGTAACCATGAACGTGGAAAATCCGAAAAAGTGGAGTGCCGAAACTCCTTATTTATATACGCTGCGCGCCAGTATGCAAGGCAGCAACGAAGTGATCCCCGTAAAAGTAGGTTTCCGCAAGATTAAACTGAAAGGCGATCAGATTCTGGTTAATGGAAAAGCAGTGCTCTTTAAAGGAGCAGACCGCCACGAACTGGACCCGGACGGAGGTTATGTAGTATCTCCCGAACGCATGATACAGGATATTCAGATCATGAAACGGTTCAATATCAATGCTGTACGCACCTGCCACTACCCCGACAATAACCTGTGGTATGACTTGTGCGACCAATATGGTATTTATGTGGTAGCCGAAGCAAACGTAGAGTCTCACGGAATGGGATACGGCGACCAGACTCTGGCTAAGAATCCTTCTTATAAGAAAGCGCATCTGGAACGCAACCAGCGCAATGTGCAGCGTGGTTTCAATCATCCCAGCATCATCTTCTGGTCACTGGGTAACGAAGCGGGTGACGGTCCTAACTTTGAGCAATGTTATAAATGGATCAAGGCAGAAGATCCCAGCCGTGCCTGCCAGTATGAGCAAGCCCGCCAGCAAGACCATACCGACATTTTCTGTCCAATGTACTATGGCTATGAAGGTATGGAGAAATACGGCCAGCGCACCGATGCCACCAAACCGCTTATCCAGTGTGAATATGCCCACGCTATGGGTAACTCCGAAGGTGGTTTCAAAGAATACTGGGACATCATCCGCAAATATCCCAACCTGCAAGGCGGTTTCATTTGGGACTTTGTAGACCAGTCTGTCCGCTGGAAAGGAAAAGACGGCGTTCAAATCTACGCATACGGTGGTGACTTCAACCGCTTTGATGCCTCAGATAATAACTTCTGTGACAATGGACTTATCAGCCCGGACCGTGTTCCCAATCCGCATATGTATGAAGTGGGACATTTCTATCAGAACATCTGGACTACTCCTGCCGACCTGAGCAAAGGCGAAGTGAACGTGTACAATGAGAACTTCTTCCGCGACCTCTCCGCTTACTATCTGGAATGGGAAGTGCTGGCAAACGGAAAAGCAGTACGCACCGGCCGCATAGACGATTTGAAGGTTGCTCCGCAGGAAACTGCCAAAGTTGCGCTGAATATCGGCAAGACTTGCACTTGCAAGGAATGGTTGCTGAACGTGACTTATAAATTAAAGAACCGTGAAGGCTTATTGCCCGCAGGCCATGCAGTAGCCAAGAATCAGTTGGTACTGAATGCCTACAAGGCTCCTGCCATGGATCTGAAGAACGCAGAGACAACCAATGTTGCCACCGTAGTTCCGCAAATCATAGACAACCAGTATCATTACCTGATTGTAAAAGGCAACAACTTTGTAGCCGAATTTGGCAAACAGAATGGTTTCCTGAGCAAATATGCAGTAAACGGACTGGAAATGCTGAAAGAAGGTGCCGCCCTTACTCCTAACTTCTGGCGCGCTCCGACCGACAATGATTACGGTGCAGGCCTGCAAAACAGATATGCAGCATGGAAGAACCCTGAATTGAAACTGGTTTCCCTGAATTCAAAGACCGAAAACGACCAAGTAGTAGTCAATGCCGAATATGACATGAAGGATGTTTCTGCCAAGTTGTACCTCACGTATGTTATCAACAACGCAGGCGCTATCAAGATTACTCAAAAAATGACGGCTGATAAGAATGCAAAGGTGTCTCCGATGTTCCGCTTCGGTATGCAAATGCAGATGCCTAAGAGTTTTGAGGCGATAGAATATTATGGCCGCGGTCCGGTAGAAAACTACAGTGACCGTAACCATTGCACAGACTTGGGCATTTATCGCCAGAGTGTGGATGAGCAATTCTACTCGTACATCCGTCCGCAGGAAACCGGAACGAAGACTGACATCCGTTGGTGGAAACAGTTGAATGCCGGTGGCAACGGACTGAAAGTGGTAGGTGATGCACCGTTCTCTGCATCGGCTCTGCATTATACTATTTGTTCTTTGGATGATGGTGCGCAAAAAGATCAACGTCACTCACCCGAAGTAAAGAAGGCAAATCTCACCAACCTGTGCATTGACAAGGCACAAATGGGACTGGGCTGTGTAAATAGCTGGGGAGCAATGCCTTTGCCACAATATATGTTGCCATACGGAGATTATGAGTTTACATTCATTCTTACTCCGGTGAAACATAGTGTGGAGGTAGAATAAGAAACCATTTTCTGCTAATACTGTAGGGGCGGACCCGTGTGTCCGCCCGAAAGCATAAAGTGAACTATTTTCGGGCAGACACATGGGTCTGCCCCTACAATGAATGGAAACGTCCAGCACAGACATCAAACAAAAAAAGTTCTTCCTCACCGTACCCGATTCCCCTCTCCGGTTGTATTACTCATAAAGACCCAATAAACAAAAACAAAATGAAACAGAACAACTACCGGAAAGCAGGCTGGGTAATCATACTAATTATAGCCATCACCCTCCCCCTCCATACACAAACCACCAAACGGTTCTCTATCGAATTGAACGACCGACCGTTACCCACCGCATTAAAACTCATAGAAAAAGAAGGAGGAAAGAATATCATCTTCTCCTACAACGAAACGGAAAGCTACCGGGTAACAGCCTCCATCCGGCAAAAGACCGAAACAGAAGCCATCAACATCCTCTTGAACAGCACCCCCTTCATCTGCAAAGAACGTGAAGAATACTTCGTCATACAGAAAAAAGGAAAAGAAGCCCGCACCGCCGAAATACGCGGACGAGTAGTAAACGAAAAGAACGAACCCCTTGCCTACTCCAACGTATTACTGCTGGCAGCCAATGACTCCACCTTTGTAAACGGATGTGTCAGCCGCACAGACGGCAGTTTCCTGATTATAGCGGAAGAAGGCACACCCTATATATTAAAAGCCTCCTACATAGGATACAAGACAGAAGTGCAAACCTGCCACCCCAACTCCATACTCCACCTGACTCCCGACACACAACTGATGCAAGAAGTAACCGTGACCGCCCGGCGTCCACTGATAGAAGTCGGCCCCAACGGATTGAAAGCCAATGTAGCAGGCACCTCACTTGCCCAAATGGGATCGGCCGCCGAGATGCTGTCCCACCTCCCTTTTGTGACCACTGGCAATGGCGGTTATAACGTACTGGGATGCGGTTCCCCCGTGATATACATTAATAGCCGGAAAGTACATGATGCAGCAGAACTAGACCGCCTCCGCGCCAATGAAATAATATCCGCGGAAGTCATTACCACCCCCGGAGCGGAATATGCTTCAAGCGTAGCCGCCGTCATCCGCCTCCGCACCATCCGCCAGCGCGGGCAAGGCTTGAGTGGCAACTTCAACACAACTTACTCACAAGGACATTCTGCCAACACCAATGAATACATGGCATTAAATTACCGCACCGGCGGACTGGACATCTTTGTAAAAGGATACATGGCACAACAAAATTCGTATGGAGAAACCACAAACATGAACCGCATAGAAGGTTCTGCCGTGTGGGAAACCAATAAAAGCGACGTGCAAATCAATAAGAACCAACGTTTCTCCGGCGAACTGGGATTCAACTATGAACCGAATGAACACCACTCTTTCGGTATGCGCTATATGCCCGAAACCGGAATAGGAAATGCAGACAGAAACTCATACGGTCAAACCATCACTACACGTAACGGCGAAGAAGCCGACCGGGTAAACTTTACAACGTCAGAGCAGACACATACGGGTTGGGATCAGGCAGTAAACGCCTATTATGTGGGCGAAGTGGGTAAATGGAATATTAATTTCAACGCCGATTATCTATTCAAACGCTCGCATTCCGATCAAAATGCCATTAATAATGACGATGCCCCCGTGCTATCAAACAGCCGTATGCGCAGCTACCTCTATGCAGCCAAGCTGGTGGCAAGCGCCCCCTTATGGAAAGGGCATTTCTCATTCGGCACGGAAGAAACTTTCACCAACCGCCATGACCTGTTCACCCAAAACGGTTTCTCCGCCGATGCCGACGACAACATCAAACAATCCGTATATGCCGTATTTGCCGATTACTCAAGATCTATTCACCATTGGAAACTGAATGCAGGAATACGTTATGAGTACCAACAGACAGATTATTACGAAAAAGGAATAAGGAAAGATGCACAAAGCCCTTCCTATAATGATATTATCCCCGTATTGGCAGCCAGTTGGTCACACAACGGCAAGAGTTTCAGCCTCTCTTACCGGATGAAGAAAAACAATCCCGACTATAGTTTGTTGACCAACTCCATCAGCTATCGCAGTAAATACGAGTATTCTCAAGGTAACCCATTGCTGGAAGCGCAAAAGACACATAGATTCTCAGCCAGCGCCTCTTGGAATTGGATATATGTCTCAACCTATTTCGGCCACATTCTCAATATGCCCGTCAATATGATTATGCCATACAACGAAGATACACATCCTGGCGTACTACTGTTTACCGCACTGACCATTCCTACGACCAATAATTACGGTATCAGCATCAACGCCTCTCCCAAACTGGGTTATTGGGAACCTCAACTCAATGTGAACATGGCTTTTCTGGATATGAATGCGGAAAAGATAGGTATCACCAGACACCGGAATCAGCCGCGATTCTATTTTAACCTGGATAATAATTTCAACCTTCCCAAAGGTTGGTTCTTCAATATAGAAGGATACCTCTCAACTGCTGCCCGGCAAGGATCTTTTGTAACGCGCACCGAGGGACAAATCAATGCGCGTCTCTCTAAATCCTTCTTGCAGGAATCGCTGACAGTGGCACTCACAGCCAATGACATTCTTAGGACAGGATATTTCCATTTCGATTTATACGGCATAGACGCTTATATGGAAAACCGTATTTACCGGGACTTCCAGCGTGTGGGCATCCAAGTCTCCTACAAGTTCAATGCCACCAAGAGCAAATATAGAGGAACCGGAGCCGGACAGAGTGAAAAGAACCGATTGTAACGCCGGAGGGAAGAAAGAATTTTCCGTACCTTTATCCGCGGAAGGCAAAGAAATATGAATATTCTGTTTAGGAAAAGATATAACAAAGAAGCACACTTTGAACAACTGTTCATGGAGATGTACCCGCGCCTCGTCCGCTATGCCACTACCTTGATGGGCGATGCGGACGAGGCAAAAGACATAGTAAGTGAAACGATGGAACAAGCCTGGAAAGAGTTCGACAAACTGGAAGCGGACACCCGCAGCGCATGGATGTATGCCGCCGTCCGCAATGGTTGCCTCAACCGCCTGAAACACTTGAACGTGGAGCAACAACATATCAACTCCCTTATTGAGGCTACGCGGACGGATATGAGCAACAACTATCGGGAACACGAAGCATTGCTGCAACAAGCAGAATGTATAGCCCGCAGCTTGCCCGAACCGACTTGTACCATTCTAAGACTTTGTTATTGGGAGAAGAAAACTTATCAGCAGGTAGCGGGTGAGCTGGGCATCAGTCCCGACACCGTGAAGAAATATATATCAAAAGCATTGCGCACCCTGCGCGAAGCAATGCTGCAAAAGGAGGAAATATAATGGAAAACGAAAAGAACAACCGGCAGGCAAACAGCCGTAGCAACAATATGGAAACCACCGATACGAATGACCACAGACTGGAAAGTCTTTTTGGTGAAGCATTGGGAGACACTGCTACCCGGGATGAAACACAAGCGGCATGGCAGGCATTTACACTCCGCCGCCGTGCAGCCAGACGCCGACTCATTTATGGTTCGGTAGCCGCCATTGCTGCCGCCGTCACTTTTATTTTAGTCCTTTGGCCGCTACATACCGGCGAGCCTTTGCAGGAAGTAGAAGTCTTCACCTCCATAGAAGCCTCCCAAGAAATAACTTTCAGTGAGGCGGGAGAAAGAATGATTGTCACCACTCCCCCCGCCACTACCACCACCTTACAGCTAAGTGACGGTACAAAAGTATTACTGAGCGCAAACAGCCGCTTGGAGTATTTGAAAGAGTTTTCGGACACACTTCGCAGCGTATCACTGGTGGGAGAAGCCCGTTTTGAGGTTGCCAAAGATGCCGCCCGCCCGTTCATTGTCAATACCGAGCAGGTACAAACACGGGTACTGGGTACGACATTCTACATAAAGGCTTACCGCAATTACCGCCCTAATATCACTTTATACGAAGGGCGGGTGCACGTCAACAGTACCGACTTGCAACAGAACCAAAACATGAATCCCGGGGAACAGGTTTCCATGGACAAGGCGGGCAAGCTCCGCTTGACCAAGGTGGATATCGGAAAGCAAATGGATCTGAGCGAGAATGTATTCTCTTTTGATAACTCGGACTTAATGCAAGCCATGCAGGAAATAGGGAACTGGTATAATATCAGTGTGGTCTTCCGTTCACGCCCGTTACTGGATGAACGCATCTACTTTCACATAAACAGGCAGCATCCGGTCCATGCCGTGCTGGATGCGCTGAATGATTTGAATATTGCGCATTTCTCGGTGAAAGATAATAAGATTGTGGTTTCGGCGCATCCGTAATTACTCCCAATATCCTCGTGTAAAATCAGGAATGTCCACCGGTACACTGCCCTGCCGCACAGACTGTTCGCTCAGTTCCGTTATGCAAGACCATTCGGCAGCATCATATACATCCTGATCCAAAGGTAACCCATGACGCAAACAATGAATGAGCCGGTAGTCCATGATATAATTCATTTCATTCGGCATATTCTTCCGGCGGGCCTCTTCACCGATAGAAGCCGTAAAAGGATGCTTGTAACACTCCATTACCTTTTCAAACGCTTCTCCCGCTAGAGGTTCTTTCCCGTAATCATCCAGCAAAAGACAGGGAACAGGATACTTCTGCATAAAGCCCTTTGTGCCGCAAATAGTTTGATGGCGGCTATACGGACGCGGAGTTGTCACATCATACTGCAATAAAATGGTTTTCCCTTTCGCGGTATGAATCAACGTAGTATTTACATCTCCCATCTCATACACCTGTCCGGCTTCCTGCGAGTGCCTGCCGAACACCTGTCCGGCATAAGCAGACAAACCGGCCTGACGGGACGACATGGACACCAAATACTCCATCCGGTCTCCCCGATGAATATTCATCCATTGGCAGACAGGACCCAAACCATGCGTAGGATAAGGATTTCCGGTATGTTGCTGACTATAGAGCTTCATCCAGTTATTGTGATAGCCACCCGCCGTTTCATCAGCAAAATAATGCTTGCGGAGATCGTGGATATAGGCCCCCTCGGCATGGGTGATTTCTCCCAGCACCCCTTGCTGCACCATGTTCAACGTAGTTAGGGCAAAAGCATCATAACAACAATTCTCCAGCATCATGCAATGACGGCGAGTCGCTTCGGCTGTATCTACCAGTCGCCAGCAATCGGCAACACTCATGGCGGCAGGGACTTCCAGTGCCACATGACGGCCTTGCTGCATGGCATAAACGGCAATATCGGTATGCGTCAGCCAATCCGTACAAATATAAATAAGGTCTATCTCTTTACATTCGCACATCTTGCGCCACATCCCTTCCTTCGAATAGTTCTCGGCTTGGGGACGGCCGAATTCATTCAATATATGTTCTGCCCGTTCTACATTTTCTCTCCGTAGATCGCAAAGCGCTTTCACCTCAATACCTTCCAGGTGCATATATCTTTCAAGCGCCAGAATACCCCTCTTCCCCAATCCGATAAAACCGATTCGGACAATGGGTATAGGAGGGCAGGTTAAGTTTAATACGTTTGGCAGTTTCATAAATTGCTGTATTTATGGGACAAAGATAAAGAGAAAAATCGAGAGGCAGGGAAGTGTTTCTAAATAATTTGCCGGTAGATCGGTTTTCCTGTTTCGGAACATAAGTTGTTTTGATTGCAAACCTAAGCCTTTTTGTCCTTAAGACTAAGGCTTTTATTACTATTACCTACTACAGTCTTCAACAGCCGGCTGTACAGCCCACTATAGGCGGCTATACAGCCCGTTATGGGCGGCTGTACGGCCCACTGTAGGAGGCTGTAGTAGGTAATAGCACAAAAACGGTTAGTCATTAGGAAGAAAAGACCTAGCTAAAGGGAAGAAATTGCTTATGGACCGTTCCATAATTGGACGGAGTCTGCTAAAAGAGCTACTCTTTCCACACATCTTTTTAACATATCATTTCCCGTAGGGGCAGACCCATGTGTCTGCCCGAGAACAGTTCACTTTATGCTTTCGGGCGGACACACGGGTCCGCCCCTACGGGTTGGATGAAAGCGTTACTGAAAATGTTAACGGAGATGTATAGAAAGAGTAGCTCTCAAGAGGGGATGAAGTTACTACAGACTTACATCGGAGCACGCGCTTAAATAATAGAAGTACGTTTCGTAAATTCTATGATTTCAGGGATATAACCAAACGCCAACCCTGTCACCGTATCGGCACAACCATAATAAACGGCTACCCTTCCGGTTGCAGGATCATGCAAAGCCGCACACGGGAAACATACGTTGGGCACATCACCCATGCACTCGTATGGAGTTTGCGGTGTCAATAAGTAAGGGCCGGAACGGAACTTCACTTTCCAAGGTTCATCCAAGTCCAGCAAAGCAGAACCGAATGCATATACATACCCGTTGCAGGAACGAAGCACACCGTGGTAGAACAGTAACCAACCTTCACTGGTCTCAATAGGAATAGGACCGGCTCCAATCTTCAGACACTGCCATGCACTCACCTCAAACGGAGCAGGAGACATGACGTGACGATGACGTCCCCAAAACTCCAAGTCGGGAGATTCGCTATAATAAATATCTCCGAAAGGCGTATGGCCATTGTCGCTGGGACGGCTCAGCATGGCAAAGTTGCCATTGATCTTGCGGGGGAACAACACTCCATTGCGGTTGAAAGGCAGGAAAGCATTCTCTACCTGATGGAAAGTCTTGAAATCTGTAGTCCATGCCACACCGATAGTAGGCTGACCTTTGTAGCCGTTGCACCAAGTCACATAGTAACGGTCGTCTATAAAGCAAACACGCGGATCGTAACCATATACCCACTCTCCTATTTCGGGAATATCACACTGGAACTGCAATTTCTCAGGGTTAATGTCCCAATGAACGGCATCCTTGCTGAATCCCACATGGAGCGCCATACGGCGGTTCGTATCGTCGCAACGGAACACTCCTGCATAGCCTTCGCCAAACGGAACCACTGCACTATTGAATATACTGTTGGATGTAGGCAACAAATCACGCGGTATAATCGGATTGGCGCTGCATCTCCACATTACGTTTTTGCAACCTTCGGGACGTTCTTCCCAAGGCATACCGGGCAACGGATTGCCCACAATCTTTAAGTCACTCATATCTATTTATTTATTGTTAGGTTTTCATTTACTTACTGTCCTCGTGCGTAAACGGCACAAACCAGGTCGTGAGGAACGCCGGAATAGTAGCCACCAGCACAAAGATGAAAAATACTTTATAGCCCAATGCATCACTGACGTAGCCCGACATCATGCCGGGAACCATTACACCCAGGTTTATAATGCCCGATGCAAAAGCATAATGCGCCATCTGGTGCGGACCGGCAGCTACTTGCTGCATCATAAACAAAGTCAATCCCACAAAGCCGAAGCCGTATCCAAAGTATTCCAGTACAATGGCGCCACCGATAAGCGGTGCACTCTGAGGCTGGAAAACGGCAAGCAAGGTATAGGCCATAAAAGGGAGATTGAACACGCAACACAATGAGAACAAGGTCTTTTTCAGCCCACGGGCGGAAATGTAATAACCACCCAGCAATGAACCCAGTACGAAAGCTGCCGCCCCGAAGGTTCCATAATAAATTCCGATCTGCTGCTCCGTCAGTCCCAAGCCTCCCACATCGCGTCCGGCTTTCAGGAACAAAGGTACGATTTTCATCACAAACCCTTCGGCAAAACGATATAAAATGATGAAGCAGATATAGTAAAGAATATGTTTCTTAGTAAAGAAGTTGCGGATTACACTCCATAGTTCGGTCATACTCTCCGAGAAAGAAGTTACGGAACGGGCATGTTTGCCGGAGGGAAGCATACGGGTGTGATAAAGTCCGAGTGAAAACATGACTACTCCCAAGACGATTATGATAACAGTCCATGAGTAAAGCACGGCATCCTCTGACGGGCCGTCATAAGCATCTTTCAACGCACCTGCCAGATAGACCAGTACCCCTGTACCTATAATCTTGGCTACATTGTAGAAAGCGCCCTGCCAACCGATGTATTTTGCCTGTTCCTGCGCATTGAGTTCATCCATATATACTCCGTCGCAAGCCACATCGTGGGTGGCACCGCTGAATGCAACGACGGCGAACAGGGCGATAGTGACGGCAAAGAAAGAAGGGAGATGGAGGGTGAGGGCTATCAGTCCGAAAGTGATTCCCGATACCATTTGGGTGAGGACTACGAAGAATTTCTTGGTGCGATACATTTCAAGTAAAGGGCTCCAAAGGGGTTTCAGTGTCCAGGGAAGCATGATGAGGGAAGTCCAGAAGGCGATTTTTGCGTCGCTTACTCCCAGCCCTTTGTACATCAGGACGGCTACCATGTTGAGGACGACGAAAGGAAGTCCCATGCCGAAGTAGGCGGTGGGGACCCAAAGGACAGGGTTACGTTTTTTAGTTGTAGTTGGCGTTTCGCTTGTTTTCATTTATTTCGGTTTTAGGGTTATAATTATCAGGTTGTCATTTTCACCTACCGTAGGGGCAGACCCATGTGTCTGCCCGAAAACAATTTGCTTGATGTATTCGGGCGGACACACGGGTCCGCCCCTACGGTGGAAAATCAGTCAGCCACAGGCACAAAGCTCACCGCCTGTCCGCCACCCTTTGCCATTACTACGGACAGGGTATCGGCTGCTGTTACTTCTTTTTCCGTTATCTGATAAGAAGTAGGATTCGTTTCCCAATCGGCATCTTCTCCATCGGCATAAATCACAGCATGATATTTCTTATCTTTCTCCAAGAAATTCAATGGAATAGTGAGCGTGCGTGCTTCCTCATTCGTGCTGGCTCCCAGGAAATAGTTATCCTTCGCTTTCCGCACCACAGCAATAAATTCTCCCGGCTCGCCCTGCAAAGCCTGTGACCAGTCGCAATCCGCATCAAAGTCACGGAAGAACTGAAAGGCAGGATGACTTTCATAGTTCTCAATCATGTCCGAAGCCATTTGCAACGGTGAGTAGATAATCACCCAGTTGGCTATCTGCTTGGCCAATGTAGTGTTTACGCGGCTGTTGCCTTTGTCCAGATCATTCCATTTCTTGCGGCGGGGGGAGTTGCGTGTCTTCTCATAAAGGATATCGAAAGTACCCGGCGTATAATCCATCGGGCCACCCAGCAGACGGGTGAACGGCAATAACTCATGATGACTGGGGGATTTCCTTCGCTCCATCCGTTCCACTCCATGCCGCGTGCACCTTCGCGCGTCATCATATTGGGATACGTGCGGCGGATGCCGGTATCTTTTATCGGTTCGTGCGCATCAATGGTAGTGTGATAACGGGCAGCCGTCTGCACCACCCTGCGATAATGGCGTACATTGAACTGACCATGATGGTTGTGTCCACCCGGCAGACCTCCGGCGTAACCGGTCTTCACGCTGTGTATTCCTAAATCAGCATACCATTTGTAAGCATCGTCCAGTTGGCGTTCATAGTTAAAGATATTGCCTCCCGTTTCGTGGTGACCGATGATTTCTATTCCTTTTTCCTTGGCATAGCGTGCCACTTCCTTCATGTCAAAGTCGGCGTATGGCTTGGTATAGTCAAAGTTCTGCATACCTCCCCAGCTTTCCCATCCTTCGTTCCAGCCTTCAAACATCACGGCTTCTATATGATTGGCGGCAGCAAAATCAATATATCGTTTGGCGTTGGCGGTTGTTGCACCGTGACGTTCGTCCATCGTCCACGTTTCAACGCCCAAATGCATTCCCCACCAAATACCTACATATTTCATCGGGCGTACCCAACTCAAGTCTCCTTCCAAAGCGCAAGGTTCATTCAGGTTCAGGATCAATCCCGAATTGATCAGTCCTACTGCCGTGGGGGCTATCTGGATGCTGCGCCACGGGGTAGTGAATGTTCCTCCGGCAAAACGGGCTTTCACGCCATCGGGCCAAGGGGCAAGGTCTGATTTAAAGCTGCAACCTTCGGTCTGTTTCAAGGTCATTTCCGGAAAGTCGGTCAGAGCCGCTTCGTGAATGCTGGCATATACACCATTCTCCGTTTTGAAAGTCATAGGGGTGTTGGCATTGTCCACTTTGCTGATGGGCAGGGTGCGATATAGCAATTCGTAGGTTTCAAAGCTGGCGGGAATAGACCACGATGTTCCGTCCTGCGCCAAGTTGAAAGCGGTAAGTTCATCCATTACGAAAACGCTATCCACTTGCGGCACTTGGTATTCGTACCGAAAGCCTAAGCCATCATCGAATACGCGGAAACGAAGGGTCAGCAAGGTATTTGCGGGATCTTTCAGCTGCACTGCCATTTCATTATAATGGTTGCGGATGGATTTATTCTCTCCCCACGGTTGTGTCCAGGTTTCGTCTGCTGAGGTGAACTCGGTGTTCTCTATCTTAAAACCTTTGGAAAGGTTTACTCCGTCCCGGCCTTCAAAGCCCATAACGGAGGGGGTGATAAAGGCTGACCCGCCTACGGTAACACCGTAAGTCATGTCCCCTCCCTCTGAGAGATTAAATACTAGTTTGATGTTGCCATCCGGCGATGTTACTTCTGTGGGATGATGGGTGCATCCACACAACACGGCTAACAAGAATAATACACAATAACTGTATGTCTTCATAATATTAAATTGGTTAATGATACAAATATAAAACAATTCAGTTAAGTATTACACTTATTGCATAGGGAAAAATTATACTTCCTCGCACACCCTCATTTCCACACCTTTATATACCACTACTATTTTATGCAGCTTGGTAGTGCCGATACTTGACTTTACTATTTCGGTGTCAGCATAGCGATTGGCCTGCCCGATGGCTTCCAACCGCAACTCATCCACACGGCTTTCAGAGTCTTTGTACTTGGCATACTTCAACTCGATGATATAACTGTGCTGCATATCGGGAAACATTTCAAGCAATGGGAAAAGAAACAAATCGGCATACCCAGCCTGGGTATCCGCCTCTGAGATAGGACGGTAAAAACGATTCTGTGCCGTCATGGCAAGGGTGAATCCATGCACGAAGAACTCGCCTTTCTGTTTGTCGCGCTGAGAGGCGTAACGCTTCAGGCAGTCGGCTATATAGTCAAAATAACGTTTCCATTCACCATCGTAGGCCAAAACCGAGGCAAGCTGCTCTTTCTCATAACTATCAAAACTAAGATCGGTTTCATTATACGTATTCAACAGATAAGTATAAAGCTGCTCGCGAACCACTTGATTCGGAATCGTCATTTTAGTTTCACCTCTATAAGTTCCACTGATGGTGAGCATTCCAAAATAGTAAAGCAGACTCATGAAGTTGTCGGGATCCACAATATTGACAGCCGGGAAACCGGTCTTCAGCTCTCCTGTGATGTAGCCTTGGCTTACCAAGGTCTGAATGATAGAGGCATCGTGGGCAAATTCTTTGTCTTTGCGGATGAGCATCCGAAGTTTCTCGTAATCAATGCGGATGTTATGTTCTATCATATCCTGTGGTACTTCAGCATTTTGATCAAGATAGTTATTGATAAAATAGAGCACCATATTAGAATTATACATTGTGGTCTTGCCATAACATTCTTTAGCAAAGCAATAGTTATCATACCACGGTTTCATAATCTCTATCAATTCGTCAATAGTATGATTAAATGGGTAGGTAGTGGAGTAATAAGTCAGCATTTCGCGCACCTCTTCTTCCGTAAACCCTACCAGTTCGTTAAACTTTGCCGTAAGCGAATAATTAGTACCGATATTAAACCCACTGGTCGAATCATCCATCGTCACAGGACTGACCCCGGTAATGAAGCAACGCTTTATACTGGAATAAGTTCCGGCTTTCACCTTATTGAAAAACGCGCGCAAGTAACCTTCCTTATGTGTCTCGCCCGTGTAACGATGAAGGCTTTCGGGATCTGAGAGTATGGAGTTGGTAAAGTGATCATACTCATCTATAAAGAGATAAATCTTCTGATTAGTACGGGCACATGCTTGATAGAGGGCATCTAATTGTTCCACTGCTCCGTCCGCAGCACGTAATTCTTCCAAGGCATCTTGCGGCAGATAATCAGCATAGATTTTGCAGAAGTTTTCAAAAGTAGTGCGGCAATGCGCATCCAGTCCCTTGCGATAGTCGTGCAATTCGGAATTGATTCCCGAAAAGTTCAGATATAACACCAGATAGCTGTTACGGTCACGCGTAGGATATTTCCCGATATAGAGATCGCCATAAAGGTCATCGAACATATCCTTAGTACGCACATCGTAATAGTGTTGCAACATACTCAACGTCAAGCTCTTGCCGAAACGGCGGGGACGGATGAAGAAGAAGAAACGATCCGAGTCTTCGATTAGGGGGATAAAACGGGTTTTATCCACGTAATAATAGTTATCCAGACGAATGTCTGCAAAGTTCATCATGCCATAAGGGATGCGCTTTCTCTTCGGGGATATACATTCTTCCATCATAACCTTCTGCTTTTTAAGTTTTTGCTATTTCTATGCACATACAAAGATAGTCTTTCTGGAATATTCCAACAAGCTTGTTCTTCTTTTTGTTTCATGTTATTTCTTTGTATCCTGACTATGCGCCACGCACTTTTCATAATAATCTTCCTGTTTACTTTGGCAGTAAATAAAATATTGTTGTATCTTTGTGGTGCATTCTTTCTAAAATCAAGGGCAGGGAAACCTGCCAATAACCCGTGGCGGGCATTTTTATGCCCGTTCACTTGTATTCTATATGGCGGTTTCGCACCCCCATGTAGAGTGTTAATGCACCTACTGCCCTTGATTGGAAGAATGCAATGGGACAGGCGAGACCGCTTTTTTATTCTCTTAAATACTCTTTCACCCGCCCCATTGAATTAAACCAATTTATTCACTTATTTAATTCTTAATTATTATGGAAGAGAATTTAAGTTCGCAGCAGGTACTCCACAGAAACGACTTTGTATCGGTACACAATGCTTTTGCCTCTGATGAAGAGATGTTGAAGTTTTATCTGACAATGAACTGTTTTATCAACCCGCTAGAGTATCATACCGAGAAAACAGTATTGCAAAAACTAAAGGATTTGCGCAATTTACTAGTCCAGTTCTCCAATTTTACAGGCCCCGTCGGCGCACATAACTATGATGGAATAGACAATATGATAAGGGGATTCGGGCTTTATATGACGCATACTGAAATATCACTGAACAAGCGTAACGAAAGTAATCGCGTTTTCTCCCACAACATTCAGTATTTATTCCATCTGGCAAATTATAAGAAATATGCCAATAGATTATGTGGTATTTATCGTTCACATATTCAATATGTGGACTATTTAACAGAAAAGCTAGAGACGTCAGCTATTGAATCCACTACTGACCCTATAACTGAATAAGATGCTGAAACGACAAACGCCGATAGAGCCTCTTTAAAAGACCTTATCGGCGTAAGTTCACCCATTAAAGAAAAATCAGAATTCTAAGTCAGCCAACTGCGGATTATGATCGGACAGTAAGGCTTCCGGCACTTCAGCCGGTATATCACAACTCTTTACATTTATCTGAGGAGTAACAAATATAAAATCTATCTTTTCACAATCTTCTGCCGGAATACGGGCAAAGTCATGGAAAGTATAGTTCACGCCTGTTACGCTTCCGGCTATCTTATAAGCATCCTTCATCACAAACTCATTGGTAGTGATGGTTTTATAAGCATCACTTTGATCGTTCACATTAAAGTCTCCTGTAACAATGGCAGGACGGTCACCCACTATTTCCTTTATCTTCCTGATGATAAGCAAAGCGCTCTGACGACGTGCTTCCTCACCTATATGGTCAAAGTGAGTATTGACAGCCATAAATATCTTTCCTGTAGCCTTTTCTTTGAACTTTGCCCAAGTGGCAATGCGTACACATACGGCATCCCAGCCCATCATTCCCACACTGTCAGGATTCTCGGCAAGCCAAAAAGTATTGGAGTCAAGAACCTCATATTTATCCATGCGATAGAACAGCGGTGCATACTCACCTGCCTTCTTGCCATCGTCGCGTCCCACTCCGATACCCTCATACTCAGGCAACCCTGCACGAAGGTCAAGAAACTGGTTATGCAAGACTTCCTGCATACCGACTATATCCACTTGATTCTCCTTGATAAACCGGCAAACACGATCTTTGCGGTATTGCCAATTGTTCAGACTGTCCTGCGGATTGTCATAGCGGATGTTGAAGGTAGCCCAACGGACATCCGTTTTCTGTTCTTTTGCACAGCCGCCCAAGAAAAGGACGGCTGCCAATAAAAATAAGATTTGCTTCATTTTGTTTCTTTTATATGTTTTCCAGAATACAAAGATAGCATTTTCTAACGGAAGTTGTTCGGAGTATGCCACTCGCCGCTATCATTCATCGTGTCCGCCACATCCCACCATAGACGAGTACCTTGATTCACACCTGCCGGTTTCTTTGGATTGCGAGCTTCACTGTTGGGATAGTTGATACGCTTGATCAGTTTACCCGAAGCGACTTCCCCGTTAGAGTTATTTCCATTAATCGGAGTCAACAAATAACGTGGATAATCAGTACGGCGGACTTCTGCCCATCCTTCATTTCCATTCGGGAATACAGCAATCCACTTTTGGGTGATGATCTGTTCCAGTTGTTCTTCTTTGCTTTCACCGGTGAATGCCTTGACACCACTCAGGTGATTAATGTATTCATTAGCCTTGTCAGCATCAATTCCATAGTAGTCCATGGAAGCCTTAACACCTGCCTTGTACAGACTTTCGGCAGTTTCACTGACCAGTGACGGCCAGCGTAATGCAGCTTCTGCTTTCAGGAACAAACTTTCTGAATAACCCATCCATACTATTTCACGAGCCTGATTCCACCAATAATCTTTGTTCATGGCATCTGATGACAAGATACAACGGTTAGCAGAATAAACATTGAGGTAAGAACCGCCTACATTTGTTTCACCATTCATCACACCATTGAAGTCTCTTTTCAGATTCTCGGTGGGGAGAGGATTAGTGGTCAATGAATCAAACGGAGTGGGACGGAACCACAAGATCTCGCAACGAGGGTCAAGATAACAGTCGGCAGAATTGCTGTTGAAAGAAGTTTTGCCATCAGCCGTAGCAGTTTCTTTCAAAGTCTGGTTCTTGTAAGCCCATTCCATCTCTTTCGCCAACACGGCATTACCGGTCCAACTGAATAACAGGGCATAGATATTTTCGTTACCGCCCGAAATGTATTGCCGTTTCGGTGTCTGCTTCATGTTGTCGTCTTGACTTTGCATCAAACCTGCCTCATCTTCCAAAGCAGCTTTTGCCTGTACCTGAGCCAATGCCGGATCAACGTTTGAAACGCGCAAAGCCAAGCGCAAACGCAATGTGTTGGCAAAACGACGCCATTTGTCCACATCACCTTTATAACACTTATCATTATCTCCCAAGTCATATTGGCTGGTTGCAGGAACATTTGCTTTACGCAAGTTTGTAGTGGCCTGATCCAGCATTTGGAAGATAATGCCATAAACCTCTTTTTGCGGTGTATAGGTTACATTCTCTTCGGGAGGCATGGCTCCTTTTACATAATAATCTACCGGTATATCTCCGTAAGTATCAGTCTGCATAGATAGCAGGAAAGCATAATAAATGCGGGTGATATAGAAAGCCGTATGATAATATTCTTTGTTACAGAAATGGAATGTCTTTATCAACTGGCTGTATTCAGAGGCACTACGGTCATCGTAGAAATGTTTCCAACGATTGGCCGACCATCCGTCCGTATAAGAATAGGTAGGTGCCTGATTTACAAAGCTGCCCACATTGACACCCCAATAACCGGCATAGACATCATGTGTCAGATTGGTTGTTACTTGGTAATCGTTATAGGGACCTTCGTAAGAAAAGTTAGCAAAGATACTTCCTATAGCACCTTCCATACCTTTCAAACTAGCCAAAGCATTCTCAGTTAAAGTATAGTCGATGTCTATTCCGTCAGCCGACACATTTTCCACAGTCGGATCATAAATCGGCGCATAAGGATTTGTATTCAATTCCTCAAAATCATGACATCCTGCCAAAGCCAACAATGAGCATAAGGCTACGGATTTATATAATTTGATTTTCATAATCAGTTTTTCCTTTTAATTAATTAGAAACCTAGGTTGATAGAAACACCGAAAGTACGTGTAACGGGCAGTGATGCATAGTCGATGGCTTGTGAGAACATCGTAGTGTCATAACCGCCTTCGGGGCTTGTACCCGGAGTATGTTTCAGCAGATAGCACAAGTTACGTGCCACAAATGAAACATTCAATGAGTTGATCGGAGTCTTCTTCAGCATAGAAGAGGGGAACGAATAACCCGGTGACAATTCTTTCAGCTTGATGAACGAAGCATCATAAAGGAAGTCTTCGGCTTGCAATGCGCCATAATAATCTGAGGCGGAAACTTGTTTCGTGTTAACCGCACCCGATTCGGTCACGCCGGGGAATACCATCTTGTAATTATTCGCTTCACCACGGTTCTCGGTACGTTTGGACAAACCATTTCCGGTAGCCAGCATCTCAGAATAAGAGAAGATGTCGCCGCCAAACTTCATATCGAACAGTGCAGAGAGGGTAATCCCTTTATACGTAAAGGTGGGAGATACAGACATGGTCAGCTTAGGCTGAATATTACCAATCGGCTTGTTTATATATCCCGATTCATCTGTTACAGTCATAGGCAAGTCATTATCACCTACGATAATATCACCGTTTTCATTACGTTTGTAAAGTGAAGTGGCGTAAATCTCGCCCAACTTGTGTCCGGCGCGTGTACCTACTTTTACAGGGAAGTTTCCATCACCGTTGAAGAACATATAGTTAACATTAGATGATGGATCAAGTTCTTTCACTTTGGATACGTTGTGTGCCATGTTTACATTTAAATCAAAAGTAAAGTCTTTGCTTTCCACAATAGTAGAGTATAACATCAATTCCACGCCCTGGTTGGTAACCATACCTGCATTCACCCATTGTCCGCCACTCCATGGAGCAGCTGCGGGCACTTTCATAATCTGGTTCTTGGTCTTGCTGTAATAGTAAGTAAAGTCAAAGCCCAAGCGGTTGTTCAGGAACTTCATATCCAAACCGGCTTCATAAGATGTGGCAATTTCGGGCTTCAACTGGTCGTTCATCTTCACATTGTCTTTGGTGGGGGTGAGAACACCATTGTCAAATTTGAAAGAGTAAGTATTATACAGCTGATAAGGGCTTGTATCCTTACCTACCTGTGCGGCAGACAGACGTACTTTGGCAAAGGTCACCCAGCTAGGCAAGGGCTTTTCGATAGAACGCATAAAGTCTGATAACACAAAACTGAGGTTGGCAGAAGGATAGAAGAATGAATTGTTTTGCTTGGGAAGAGTAGACGACTAGTCGTTACGTGCAGTCAAGTCCAGTGACAGGTATTCTTTCCATGCCATCTGTATAGAGCCGAATACTGAGTTCATGGCGCGTTTGTAACCGTTCTCATTACCGGTTCTCAGCAAGTTGGCTACATTCAGCATCCAGTTTCCTTTGTCTATCATGTTGCCCACTCCTACTCCTAAAGTTTCAGAACGCTGGTACATGAAGTTAGCGCCTGCATTAAAGCCCAAGCGGAAATTATCAGTCAGTTGACGGTCACCCATCAAGATAAACTCGGCATTCGATTCGAAGAAGTTTTCTTCGCTGCGATCCATTACATCGTTGGTAATCATGGAAGTATTGGTTTCACCGTTGATACCGTCACCTGCGTTAGTGCTCTCCACCCGTGTGCGATAATAGTCAAATGCATATTTGGCTGAGAGATGCAACCAGTCGGTAAAGTTGATCTTCATGCCGTAGTATCCGAAAGCACGCCAACGTTCATCCGAGTTCTGGCGTTGGTGCATTACATAATATGGGTTACGGGTGCTTGCAGTAGGACCTGTCCAGTTTACATGTACATGAGATGCATCCGAATATTGCTTCAAGTCGTCCAAGCGTACATTGTTAGGAATCTTCATCAACTGGGCAATTGCACCATAATCACCATACAACGGGCGATTTTCGGCTTTTGTACGCGAGAGGGAGATCTTTCCGTCCATAGAGAACCATTTGTTCAGTTCAGATCCTGCATTCAGGTCGGCATTCACACGACTCAGGCTTTCGGTAGGGAATACACCGTCATTACCGGAATAGCCGAAAGATGTACGGAAGTGCGATTTTTCCGTACCGTTACTGATAGCCACATTATGGGTATGCGAAAAGCCGGTATCAAAGTAATCTTTCAACTTGTTGCCATAGTTAGAATAAGCATAAGTTTCTCCGTTCCAGCCTTCCTTCATGCTTCCGTCTAAAACAGGACCCCAACTTCCACTGTCGGCTTTGTCATACACGGCTGTATTGGCATCTTTTGTATCAATATGGCCTTATCCGTAACGGCGTTGCATATCCAGCGTCTCACCGATTGCCGTCCAAGTGAAGTTACCGCTATAGCGGACTCCGAAACCATCTTTCTTAGTACCTTTCTTGGTAGTGATCAGGATAACACCGTTACCGGCACGTGAACCATAGAGGGCTGCCGCATTCGGGCCTTTCAATACTGAGATGCTTTCAATATCATCCGGATTGATGTCCATGGAAGCACTACCACGGTCAACTCCGCCATAACGGGAAGCATCCGAAGTGCCGTTATCACTGAACAGAACACCGTCTACCACCCACAACGGCTGGTTGTTGTCTGTCAATGAGGAGTTACCACGAATAGTGATTTTCGTAGAACCGCCCAGGCCTGTAGCCGAGGTATTCATCTGAAGACCTGCCACTTTACCTTGCAAAGCGCTGGTTACAGACGGGTCGCCTGTCTTATTTAATTGGTTGCTCTTTAATTCCTGAACAGCATAACCCAACATTTTCTTTTCACGCTTGATACCCAAAGCGGTTACTACCACCTCACCTATTTGCTGGGTATCTTCTTGCATGGTCACGTCCAAGACACTCTTAGCATCGGGCTTCAGAGTTGCCGAACGATAACCAATGTACGAGAATACCACTTCCCCATTGGCGGGAACGGACAATGAATAGTTTCCATCAAAGTCGGTGATAGTACCGGCTGTAGGATTTCCTTTCACCTGAACATTTACACCGATCAGCGCTTCGCCGGCTGCATCTACTACTGTTCCGGTGATGGTACGTTCCTGTCCTGATTGCTGAGGAGTTTGAGTGGTTTCGGGTGCTGACAGATAGACAATATTATCTTCTATCTTGTAAGTGATTCCTTTGTCTTTCAATGCGGCATCCAGTACGGACTGCAAGGAACCGTTCTTCACATCAATGGCATTTACCGGTGTTTCGGCCAGCTTGTCGTCATAGAAGAACTGATAGTTAGACTGTGATTTAATGTTCTTGATTACTGCTCCAAGAGTGGTCTTGGGGGTAGAAAGAACGATTTGTGCGCGTGTCCATTGGATGGGTGCGGCTACAAACAAAAGAATCAAAAGCGCCCTGAGTAATTTGGGCTTTCTCATTAATTGATTGCCTTTCATGATTTATTAAATTAGTTAACACTGACTTGTTTTATCTCCAGTGAAGGGAATTATCATCCCTTTTCAAGAGTAAAAACAGGTGGTGAAAAGAAAACACTTACTCAATTTCGTGCTTTTTTTCTAAATATCAAGAAAAAGTAAGAGGAAAAGCAAAAAGGAATAAGAGAGAATGCAATATCACAAGAAAGATTCTATAAAAAAGATGTTTCCATTCACGTAATTTGTCTTCTAAAATATTTTCTTTAAATTTGCCCTATTATTTTTAGATCGTACACAATATTCCAGTTGAGTACTCTTTAAAAAAAATTCGCACGGGATAAATAACAATCAAAATGAAAGGGATAAAATGAAAGAACTGATTAAGAAGGCGTTGCCTACTGATTTATGGCCTTCTATTCGTAAACGAATGATTATATTCAAGCATGCACGGGTAGGAAGGATATGCAGGACTATGATAGACAATTACTACAATGACAAGATGGTGAAATACCAGCTTGTTGCTAAACAACAAGATCTAAATTCTGATGTTATCTGGCAATATTGGGGACAAGGATTTCACACTGAAAATTTACCTGAGATAGTCCGTTTGTGCATGGACTCGGTAGAGAAATATAGAGGCAAGCATAAAATCATAAGAATTTCAGATGATAACATATCCGATTATATAGATCTACCCGACTTTGTAATAAGAAAAAAGAACGATTTCCCAAGAGCCATTTTCTCAGATCTGCTACGGGTGTCACTATTAAAAGCCTATGGTGGAGTTTGGTTGGATGCCACAATTTTACTTACAGGTCAGCTTCCCGAAAGGTATTTTAAAAGTGACTTTTTTATGTTTCAACGTGACGATAAAGAGGTGAACAAAGATTATTGGGAAAAGTCTTACGCATATTATTGGGGGTGGTACCCGGGCTTTAAGGTAAGAGTTCTGAATAGTGTAATATTTGCCCAAAAAGGCAGTGAAGTCATGAGTTTTCTTTCTAATGTTTTGCTTCATCTCTGGGAAAAGAAGACAAAAGTTCCCGACTATTTTTTCTTCCAAATATTGTTTCATGAATTAATCAATAAATACCCGGATCTTAATTGCCCTATTGAAAGTGATTGCCCCCTCACTATATTCAACAAATGTTATCAGAAGAATCGCCGTTGGATTCGTTTAAAGAGGTAAGTACAAAATATGGCATCCACAAACTAACTTATAAAGATAATGGAAAGGAATTTGCAAGTAAATTAAGAAAAATGCAAGAGCTACAAGATTAAATGAAACAGACCTGCAATAGTATATAAAAACAGCCTCCCTTAGTTATTCTAAAGGAGGCTGAGTTTTAGCTATGTGGAACTATTATTTCACAATCTCATCCTTTGAAAATGAATAAGGCAAATCACTTTCTTG
>Ga0192241_10292_pt1 | contig 26411 bp, 22 predicted proteins | sample Koala_Koa27_I3_FD_131239 | JGI IMG/M metagenome (GOLD analysis project Ga0192241, IMG submission 131239) | Enriched cells from koala feces incubated with labeled cellulose particles, San Francisco Zoo, California, United States - Koala_Koa2-7_I3 ... | reverse complement strand
ATTTACCAAATTCACAATCTCCTTTAAATAAGGTAATGCCGGATTGTCAATGCTGATAGATGCCCACCACGGATTCCAGATCATAATAAACCTTGCCTCATCTTCTACGGCAATATAGAAATCATCTCCCTGATACTTAAAGACCACATGCCCTTCTTCATTGGTTTCGGGCTGGCAACCTATCTTCTTTAGCACAGCAATTACCAGTTCTTCCGTTCCAATGTCTTCCAGTTCCTCTTTCGTCATACGATCCAAGTGATCTCTGCGTTTTTGCGTTCATGACGAATGCGGAGGATAAGAAAAGCCAACGGCCACATTGCCAAGGCAATAACAGCGATAAGGATGGTGAGGTCGGTCATATCTGCTTGCGATTTAAGGGTTCTACATCAAAAGATTACCCATAGTTATTGACACTATGTTAAACAAATATAGCAATTATATTTCAAAAAGCAGTATTATTTCAGATGTTTCTTTATCCATAGCAAGTGTCCATACTCGGTATCCTCGGAAGTCCAGTGTTCATTAATCGGAGTGATCAAGGCCTCCTTCGGACAATTCAGCACATTATAAACAATGTAACTGGTGGTAGGCGGACAGGTATTATCGTTATAACCCCACGTCATATAAACAGGAACAGTAATCTGTTTTGCAAAATTCACCACATCATAATAAGCAAGAGTCTGTATCTTTTGGGGAGTATCCATATCTACCGTCTTACTGAAAAGATGAGGATAACCACCGGCACGCCCTGCCTTGTAACCGGCCATATCGCTTAAAGCGGGATGATTGGCAATACATGCTGTCACCCGCTTATCCAGTCCGGCTGTAACCAGTGCCAATGCACCGCCTTGACTTCCGCCTTGTACAATAACATTCTTCCCATCCCACTCCGGTAGGGAGGTCAGCAGGTCGATACTGCGGACGCAAGCCAGGTAAATCCGTTTCATATAATAATTCTCACGACTATCCAGCCCATTCACCAGGTAACCGTTTTCGCGGCTGCTGAAAGCTCTGCTTATCTCACTAAAAGTTTCATCATCCAGTTCGGGATGCAAACCATGTATTTCTATCTCAAAACGGACACAACCTTCCTCCGCATAATATTTATGACGCATAGGACCTTTGATGGTTTTGATTCCCGCCCCCGGAGGACAAAGTACCACCGGATATTTTCCTTCTGCCTTGGGATAGAACAGATAACCGTAGATACATTGGTTCTGCCGATTCAGTTGCAACCTGATGAGATAACAATCTATCTTATCTGTAGAATATTTCTCCACATGTTCCTTGGTATATGTCAGGGGGAATTGGGCAGCTTCGGCTTTCGTCTTATCCCAAAACTCATTGAAATCAGACGGCAGTTTGGTGTAAGGCTGAAGCTTTTCCGGAGAAAAACCGACCTTAACATGATGCGAATAGGTCTTTCCATCGAGTTTTGCAGTGAGACGACAGTCACGAAAGCCCGGTTCCCGCATCGTTCCTACCGGAATCAGTGCTTTTCCATTCTTCAGGGTCACCGTTCCCTGTGCATCCGAAGGCATCATATCGCCTCCCAACTCATAAGAGACAGTGAGCCCGTCTTGCGGAATACCATATTTATAAAATTGAACTTCAACTGTGGCTTTTTCTCCCGTCTTGTAAAGCCAGTCGGCATGGTCGGGCACAGTCACCCAAAGTACATCGCTACGATAAGGATAATTCTCGGCTGCCGCAGGAAGCATAAACAAGACAGCCATTACAAGCATACACAATAATCTGTTTTTCATCGTAATTCTATTTAGTTGTTTTCAAAAGTCCGTATTAAACTTGCGCAACTCCGCACGCAAGGTCTGCGCCCTTCCTTCCGTCATGCTATCCAGCAATTCCCAGAAACGGGGTCCGTGGTTCATTTCCTTGGTATGGGATAGCTCATGCAGCAACACATAATCCATCAGATGGGGAGGCAAAAGCATCAGGTAACAAGACAGGTTGATGCTGCCCGCTGCCGAGCAACTCCCCCATCGGCCTTTACTTCCGGTAATCTTCACCCGTTTGAACGGCAAATGATAACGCTCGGACAACGCCGCCAGCAGAGGTGGCAGATACTCCTGTGCATTTCGCTTCATTGCCCTGATAATGACATTGCGTACCAACCGCTGCACCTCCGGCAAAGAGAAATCAACATTCCGCGGACAGATAATCTTAACCCCTTCTTCTGAAAAACGCACGGAGAAACAGGTAAACCCGCCTTGCTCCAACCACAAACGGAAACAGGGAGCCTGAATGCGAAAATCCAAGTCAATGGGTTTCTTTCCTACCTTTTCCCAGTCATCCAACAAACGCGCCCGAAACTGTTCCACCACTTCCAGCACCTTACTGCTCAGACTGTAAGGAGGGACAGTGACGTGCAGCCCGTCCGGTTTTACCCGCATGGTAATATTACGTGCCAGCTTATGTGTACGCACAATGATACGTTCAAAATCTTTATCGGGAAGTACTCTTTTAGTTGCCATACGGACACAAAGATACATCTTTCTTCAAAAAAAGACAAGTAATTGCAACTTTCAAAACCCGTACAGCGTCTAATTAACAGAAAACAATTAAAAACACATACGATATGAAAACAAGAATCATTTATTTCGCCAGTCTTCTTATGGTAATCATGACTATGACAAGTTGCTTCAACTTCTCATCAGGGCCTAAGCCCAGTAAAAATAAGATTACCAAGAAATATAGTATAGAATCTTTCAATAAGATTGAAAACAAGGCTCCGGCAAGCATCGTCTTTACCCAAGGAGAAGCAACGACAGTAGAAGCTTACGGACCGGATAACTACATTTCACACCTGGTAGTGACTGCTAACAACGGCACTCTGAGCATCGGCGTGGACGAGGATAAGTATAAGAATTTTAAGAATTCCAAGATCGTTATTTCGATTACCAGTCCCGAGTTATGCAGTATCAAACAAAGAGGTGTAGGAAGCATTACCTTGAAGGACAGTGTAAAAGTGGGCGATCTTTCCATCCAGGCGGAAGGAGTAGGAAGCATTGAATCGGACGCATTGATTGCAAATTCCATCAACGTATCTCAGGAAGGAGTAGGCAGCATTAATCTGAGAGGACAAGCCAACAGTGCCAAATACTACTTGGACGGAGTAGGCAGCCTGAAAGCTAAGGAAATGATTGTTACCGACGCTACCGTTGAACAAAACGGCGTAGGAAGTGTTTCATGCTATGCATCCGGAACAATAAATATCAGTGCCCAGGGGATAGGAAGTGTGAACTACTACGGAAATCCCGAAGTAACGGGACTTAAGAAATCCGGTATTGGAAGCGTTAAGAGCAAATAGCTCACTTCATAACTCTCTCTTTACATTAATTATCTTTACTAAGCAAAAAAGGATTACTGCTCACGCGGTAATCCTTTTTTAAATTATTTAGTTAGTTAATTTAAATTTGAGAGAATTGAAACTTCACAGCCTCGTAATTAAAAAGTTGTTTTAATAAGCACTAACTATCATATTTATATAAAAGCAAATGAAAATGTTCTAGTTCTTAGTTCCTGCCGTTGCCTCATCGGCAGCCATCTTCGCCACCGTGTCTATCGGCAATACAGGTTCATACGCCGCTTGCGGATCTGTAGTAGTATTACGGTATTCATCATGGACGAATACCACACCACTGTCACTACTTTCCAAAGAGCGCTGTACCACTGTTCCCATGACAAACAGCACAGCAATCGCCGCCGCCGACTTAAACAAGGGCATAAAGCGCGCACGCATCGTCAGGCGTTTAGCTTTTACCACCGGTTTCTCTACCTGGGCAAGGATTCGGGCATCAAAGTCTTCTCCCAGTCCCATCTCCTTCTCTGCCTCCTGATAAGCAAATAACTGCTTGTAACGGAGCAAATGAGCAGGAATTTCTTTCTGACGAAAGAATGAACGTAAAATTTGCTCTTCTTCCAGCGAAGTTTCGCAATTCCAATAACGTTCCAAAAGCTGTTCAATATACTTATAATCCATAATCCTCTATTTCAGTGTATCTTTGTTTTATCTTTTGCCGGGCACGGAAAAGGTTTACTTTTACCTGTTCTTCCGTAATCTGCAAAATACTTGCAATCTCTTTATAGCCTTTTCCCTCCATATCTCTCAGCTGCATAATGGTGCGCTGCTTTTCGGGAAGTTCATTGACCAGCCGATGAATAATTCCCATTTGTTCATCTTGCGCCAACTGTTCATAAGGCGTTAATGTATCCGGCATTTCGCGTACTTCCGGTGTCAACTCCACATTCTGGGCTTCCATCTTCCGGCTACGGTCTATTGCCAAATTACGAGCTACCGTCATGCAATATGCTTCAATGGAGTCAAACTGCGGCCATTCGTCCCGCTTGTTCCATACTCTGATCATCGTATCCTGTACTACATCCTCCGCTTCGGCACTATCCAGCGTGATACGAAGCGCCAACCTGTAGAGCTTGTCTTTCAGGGGCAGAATGTCGTTTCGGAAACTGATTTCTTGCATTGCTCTGTAATAATGACGGGTGAGTTACACTAAAGTTACACTCACCCGCTTATTTTTTTTGAATTATTTTTTGATTATGGTTCCGCTTTCTCCCTTTATAGCTGATGCCAAAGTGATTATCACCTGACTAACACCTGCATCAATGGCAGAAAAAGAGTTCTCCAGTTTGGGGATCATTCCCCCCTGAATGATGCCTTGCGCTACATATTCTTTGAACTCTTCCGGGGTAACGACCGGGATAACGCTGTCGTCATCATTCTCGTCGCGCAATACGCCTTTCTTTTCGAAGCAATAAACTAATGTCACATCAAAAAGGTCTGCCAAAGCTTTGGCTGTTTCACCGGCAATGGTATCGGCGTTGGTATTCAGCATACTGCCTTTGCCGTCGTGCGTCAACGGGGCCATAACGGGCACAATGCCTTGACGTATCAGGGTTGCCAGGAAATCAGCATTCACTTTTTCCACATCGCCCACAAAGCCATAGTCCACATCCTTCACCGGACGTTTTACGGAGCGGATCACATTCATGTCGGCTCCGGTCAGTCCGATGGCGTTCACGCCTTTGGCTTGTAGTCCGGCTACGATATTCTTGTTCACCAGTCCGCCGTAGACCATGGTTACCACTTTCAAGGTTTCGGCATCGGTGATGCGGCGGCCATTTACCATTTTGCTTTCAATGCCCAGTTGGGCGGCCAGTTTGGTAGCAGAGCGCCCGCCGCCGTGAACCAGCAGTTTATAACCTTCTATAGCGGAAAAGTCAGCCAAAAGCTGATTGAGTGTAGCTTCTTCCTCTACTATCTTTCCGCCTACTTTTATGATAGTCAGTTTCTCTTTCATTGTTTTATTCCAAATAAGTATATCCGTACAATCCGGAACGATAGTTAGAAAGGAATTCCTTTCCTTCCTCTACTGAAATCTTTCCTTCTTTTACCGATTTAGTTACCCAGGTTTCCAGTGTGCGCACCAGTTTCTTCGGATTATACTGCACATAGTCCAGAACTTCCGCTACAGTCTCTCCGTCAATCACCTGGTCTATAGAATAACCTTTTTCATCTACCGTGACATGTACTGCATTGGTATCACCAAACAGATTGTGCATATCACCCAAAATCTCTTGATAAGCCCCCACCAGGAACACACCTATATAATAAGCATCTTTTCCTTTCAATGCGTGTACCGGAAGATCGTGCGACACATTGCGGGTAGAGATAAAGTTGGCAATCTTTCCGTCCGAGTCACAGGTAATATCCTGCAAAGTAGCATTACGGTCGGGTCTTTCATCCAAACGCTGGATGGGCATGATAGGGAATATCTGGTCTATCGCCCATGAATCCGGCAAGGACTGGAACAAGGAGAAGTTGCAGAAATACTTGTCAGCCAACAGCTTATCCAACTTGCGAAATTCATCCGGAGCATGTTTCAAGCCCGAAGCAATCTGATTAATTTCACGGGTAACCGACCAATACAGACGTTCTATCTGTGCACGCGTCTTCAGGTCAACAATTCCGTGACTGAACAAATCGAGTGCTTCTTCGCGTATCTGCTGTGCATCATGCCATGCTTCCAGCATACGGCTTTGGTTCAGATTATCCCATATTTCATAAAGTTCATGCACCAATTCATGGTCATCCTCACTTACTTCAAAATCTTCATCCATTTCGGGCAAAGTAGCCGTTTCCAGTACTTCAAAGATCAAGACCGAGTGATGGGCAGTCAGCGAGCGGCCACTCTCGGTGATTATATTGGGATGGGGAATGTTATTCTTGTCACTGGCATCCACCAATGTAGAAATAGAGTCGTTCACATACTCCTGAATGGAATAGTTCACACTGCTTTCACTGTTGGACGAACGCGTTCCGTCATAGTCCACGCCCAAGCCACCGCCGATGTCTACAAACTCTACATTGAAGCCCATAGTGTGCAACTGCACATAGAACTGTGAAGCCTCGCGCAAAGCAGTCTTGATGCGGCGTATCTTGGTCACCTGGCTACCTATATGGAAATGGATCAGCTTCAGGCAATCCTTCATATCTTTCTTTTCCAGAAAATCGAGCGCTTCCAGCAACTCACTGGAAGTCAAGCCGAATTTGCTGGCATCGCCACCGCTATCTTCCCATTTGCCACTTCCCGAAGAAGCCAGCTTGATGCGGATACCTATATTGGGACGCACATTGAGCTGTTTCGCCATTTTGGCTATCAGGCGCAATTCGTTCATTTTCTCCACCACCAGGAAGATGCGTTTTCCCATCTTCTGTGCCAGCAAAGCCAGTTCAATATAGCTCTCATCCTTATATCCGTTACAGATAATCAGTGAATCCGAGTCCGTGTTTACAGCAATCACCGCATGTAGCTCAGGCTTGGAACCGGCTTCCAGTCCCAAATTGAATTTCTTGCCATGACTGATGATTTCTTCTACCACCGGACGCATCTGATTCACCTTGATGGGGTAAATGATAAAGTTCTCGGCCTTGTAGCCATACTCATCAGATGCCTGCTTGAAGCAGTTCGCAATCTTTTCAATACGATTATCCAGAATATCCGGAAAACGGAGCAGCATAGGTGCTGCCACATCCCGTAGTTGCAGTTCATCGACCAATTCTTTCAAATCGACCGCTACGCCGTCTTTACGGGGAGTTACCACTACATGACCTTTGTCATTGATACCAAAGTACGAAGTTCCCCAACCAGTGATGTTGTAGAGTTCTTCAGAATCTTCAATACGCCATTTTCTCATTTCTTCATTCAGTGCAAAGAGTGTGTACTTACTAATTATTTATTCAATTGCTTTCTCAAGCTATCCACGGAGGCCTGTATCTGTCTTTTATCTTCCAGTTCGCCTGCCTTGAACAGATGTTTCGCCTTGGAATAGAACGGAATTCTTTTCTGCAACGCTTCGCAGATAAAAGTCATCAGTTCCTCATCGCTTTTATTTGTTAACAATGGACGTTGTTGTTTTGCCACCCTCAAACGGCGAAACAAGATCTCGGGGCTTACATCCAAAAAGACTGTATCGCCGCAAGTATTCATATACTCCATGTTATCAAAAAAACAAGGTGTCCCTCCTCCGGCCGAAATGACTACGTCTTCAAATTCGGCCACTTCGTGCAACATTTTCTGTTCCAGTTCGCGAAAACCTTGTTCGCCGCGTTCAGTAAACAGCTGTTGCACTGTTTTATGGTAACGTTCCTCAATATACCAGTCCAAATCTATGAAATTCAGACCCATTTCACGGGCAAACGCTTTTCCTAAAGTTGTTTTGCCCGCACCCATATATCCTATTAAAAATATACGTGTCATTTCTTTGTCTTTGCAGTCGCTTTTGCTTTTGTTGCTGTCTTTGCAGCCGCCTTCTTTGCGGTTTTAGGGGCTTTTTCCTCTACTGCCGCCTTTTCCGTATCCGCAGTGCTTGCTGCTTTTGTCTTGGCAGCCGCTTTTGTTTTACGGGTCTCCGCTTTATTCTTCTGCAATTCAATAATCTTGAAACATGCTTCCAGGTTCAAGTCTGCCGGTTCTACATTTTCAGGTATCTTGTAGTTCTTCTTCTGATAGTTGATGTATGGACCGTAGCGGCCATTCAACACCTGCATATCGGGATCGGCATCAAACACCTTGATAAATTTCTTTTCCTGAGCTTCTATCTTACTCTTTATCAACTCGATAGCCTCATCCAAAGTAATATCCATCGGATCTGTTCCCTTAGGTATGGAAACGTATAGTTTGTCATGACGCACATAAGGTCCGAAACGGCCTACGCCTACAGTGACCGTGTGACCGTCATAGTCTCCCAATGTACGCGGGAGTTTGAATGACTCCAATGCTTCTTCCAAAGTAATGGTTTCCATAGACTGTCCCTTTGCCAACTGTGAGAAGCGGGGTTTTTCCGTATCATCTGCCGTACCAATCTGGATAACCGGGCCGAAACGTCCGATCTTAACCGAAACAGGTTTTCCGCTTACGGGGTCATTACCCAATATTCTTTCACCTACCTTATGTTCTGTCTTAGAGTACATGGTCTTATCGACCAACGGATGGAAACCTTTATAGAAACTATCCATCATGCCCGTCCATTCCTTCTCTCCTTCTGCTACCTCATCAAATTCCTTTTCAACATTTGCAGTAAAGTTATAGTCCATGATTTCAGGGAAATACTGCATCAGGAAATCATTGACCACTATACCGGTATCAGTAGGCAAGAGCTTGGATTTTTCATTTCCGGTCATCTCGGTTTTAACAGCTTCTGTTACCTTGTTGCCTTTCAGTTTCAAAATATCATACGGGCGTTTCACACCTTCACTGTTTCCTTTTTCCACATAACCGCGTTGCTGGACAGTAGAAATGGTAGGAGCATATGTAGAAGGACGGCCAATTCCCAATCCTTCCAGTTTACGCACCAAGCTGGCTTCCGTATAACGCGGAGGGCACTGCGTAAAACGCTGTGTAGCAAGAATTTCTTTTCTTTCCAGTTTCTCTCCCTTAGCCAATGGAGGCAACAAGCGGCTTTCATCTTCCTGCTCGTTATCATCATCATATGACTCCTTATAAACGCGCAAGAAACCGTCGAAAGTAATCACTTCACCGGTAGCAACAAACTTCTCGCTGCTATTGCTTATAACAATGGTAGCTGTTGTTTTCTCCAGTTCGGCATCCGCCATTTGTGAAGCAATGGTACGTTTCCAAATCAAATCATACAATTTCTGTTCCTGACCGGTTCCGCCCACAGTCTCGTTTGACATATAGGTAGGACGGATAGCCTCGTGCGCTTCCTGTGCTCCTTTGGTCTTGGTAGCAAACTTACGGGGTTTCACATATCTTTCACCCATCAATGACAAGATAGTCTCCTTACTGGTACTCAAAGCCAGGTCGGAAAGATTTACCGAGTCAGTACGCATATAGGTGATCTGTCCGTTTTCATACAAGCGCTGTGCCACCATCATGGTCTGCGCCACCGTAAAGCCCAACTTACGGGCAGCTTCCTGCTGCAACGTAGAGGTGGTGAACGGAGCTGCCGGCGATTTCTTCACCGGACGTGTAGTTATATCTTCAATAGTGAATTGTGCATCCTTGCAAGTCTCAAGGAAAGCCTGAGCTTCTTCCTTAGTCTTGAAACGGCTAGACAGTTCGGCTCTGACTTCTGCTTTGTTGCCATCAGCATCGGGAACTTCAAATATCGCGGTCACACGATAAGACGGTTCGCTGACAAAGGCATGTACCTCGCGTTCATGTTCCACAATCAAACGAACAGCAACAGACTGCACACGTCCGGCAGAAAGGGCAGGTTTCACTTTCTTCCATAGCACCGGAGAAAGTTCAAAGCCTACGATTCTATCCAGAATACGGCGCGCTTGCTGGGCATTGACCAGGTTCACATCAATATCACGCGGGTTTTCGATGGCTTTTAATATCGCAGTTTTGGTTATCTCGTGGAATACAATACGCTTGGTCTTCTTAGGATTCAGTCCCAAGACCTCATACAAATGCCATGAAATGGCTTCTCCTTCGCGGTCCTCATCGGATGCGAGCCATACCATTTCAGCTTTCTTTGCCTCCGCTTTCAGTTCGGCTACTATCTTTTTCTTATCTTCCGGTATCTCGTAGGTTGGCGTGAATCCATTCTCTACGTCGATGCTGAACATCTTCTTTTTCAAATCCCGGATATGCCCGTAACTAGAAAGGACTTTATAATCATTACCTAAGAACTTCTCAATGGTTTTAGCCTTAGCGGGTGACTCTACTATTACTAGGTTTTTTTGCATAATACAATGTATTCCATGTTATTTGGGGGCAAAAGTAGAAAAAAAAGCAAAAGCACACCTATATAATAAGGTATGTTTCTGCTTTTTTTCTTAAAAAACTCCTTTTTCGGAGTCTATTTAGCTAAAAGTCGAGAGAAAGTCCCGCTAACACATTCAGTTTTTCAGCAGGATAGCCTGACTCGTAGTAGTATTTCTTATTTAACAGATTATTCACGCGACCGAAAACAGACAGGTCTTTCAGGAACGTGTAGCGAGCGCCCACACTCAGGTTGCTGATGTTGCCAAGACCGGCATTATACAGAACATCACTTCCAGCACGCACTGTGTATTCCTTCCGTTGTACATAGTCATAACCGGCATTAATCTTCAAACCTTCAAATATTTTTGCTTCGGCAAAAAAACTCAGTTCAAGCTTAGGCTTCGTTGCTAAATATAAATTGTCATCCCCATCATCCGTTTTCCAGCTATAGAACGTCCCTTTTAAAGAAGCATCGAACATATCCTTATATCCATATTTCAATTCTGCGCCTCCATAAGCAGTTTTCGCCTTTTCCTGCAAAAAGCCGGTATAAGAGAGTCCTTCATTGGCATACAAACTGCAAGACAGTTCATCCTTACTGATGCGATACCCACCAAAGACATTGAGCCACAGTCCGTTTACCGGAGAAGCTTTCAATCCCAATGTTGCATTAAGAGGCACATAAGTAGATGCCACCTTGCCATCCAAAGACCAATAAGGTGAAAAAGCATTCAGATGACGATAATCATTCAGTTCACGTCCACCCAAAGCATGCAGATAAAGCACATAGCTATCCGAGAAAAGATATTCAGCCTTTACATCGGGAGCAACATCAATGCCGCTATCCTCACCCGACTGCCAGTCCACATGAGCACCGATATGCAATCTCCAGTCATCATCTTCCAATGCATAGTAAGGATTCAGGCACAAGGAAGTATAGTTATTCATCAAGCTATCCGAAGAATAAAATAAATTATCCATTTGGAACCGGATGTCAACACGTTGTTCCCCATTCAGTTTTCCCCATACATCTCCCACTGTATGAACAATTTTCTCTTTGCCCGTATCGGCATCGGTAGAATAATTCAATGGATATTTTATGCCGAAGTATTGCAATCCCGTCTGAACCTTAAACTGCAAAGGCAAAGATTCATCCCTGGAAGACAGACCGATATGGAAATCTCCCAAAGTGTGATGCTGCTTGTCTGTCCCCATTGATGCAGTACCGCCCGAAGATGTCAACAGATCGCTGCCATCCGGTACAGGCATATAATTGAATACCTGTGAACCGAAACCGCCTCCCAAGTCAAGTGTTACCTTACTAAAATCATGCGAGTAGCCAAGACGGAGCTCAGTAGAGTAAAAACGTGACTTCCAGTTCTCATCCTGCCAATCTTTCAAAGTACCATTCATGCCATCCAGCGACAGCCCCACCTGCAAGCGGTCATTCTTAGTGATGTCCCACAAGTAACCGGCTTTAAGGTCCACATTCCCATAATTGCCATAACCGGCACGGAGATAACCTCTTTTAGCTTTGTTCATCGCCCATTCACGGGTTATGGGAGACATACTTTCATAGTTCCACGCCGAAACGGGACGCAATGCCGTGGCATATTCTATTCCTTTCTTCACAACCGCAGGTTCTTCTACCTTGGGAAGCACATTGATCTTAGAGGCATCCATGATATTCGGATTATACTCATTCTCTACCACTACCGTGCGGTTCAGTGTACTATCTTGTTGCGCATAGGCAACAGACAGGGGCAGAAATGCCAACATAAAGGACAAGGAACAATACCCAATGGACAATTTCTTACTTATCATATTCTGCACTTATTTTTTTAATTTTCAACTTTTAATTTTTCAAGTCTGCTCTCAATCATTCCGGCTATATCATCGTCAGCCTGATAGTTCTGCTTCAAAGAAAGCAAATACTGCTTGGCGTCCAGATTACGCCCCAGCTTCATATATACATCGGCCAACAGCACAAAACTACGTGCCAGCCAATAAGTATGCGGTGTGCTCACCTCAATGTAGTTCAACACTTCCTGTTCCGCCTTATCCGTCTGTCCGGCATCAAAATAGATTTGCGCCACCTTATATTTTGCTTCTGCACCATATACATTACGGGTATCCGCAGCCAATACCTTCAAATCGTCCATAGCACCTTCCGTCTTGCCTTCATCCAGATAAACCTTTGCACGATAATAATGCGCCTCATTGGACAATTCCGGCGACAACTTGCTATCCGACAGCAAATCGGTTGCCGCCAAAATAACCTCCTCACCATTGCCCAGCATATGTGCACTGCGCAGCACGCCCGTCTTAGCCAACTGGCGGCGTTCCTGGGAAGCAGCCTTGTCTTTCAGTTGCTTGTACACATTCAATGCCTTCTCATAGTTCTTCGCCGTGTAGGCCATTTCGGCACTCATCAGCATCGCATCTTCGGAATATTTGTTGTTGGGGTACTCCAATACTTTATCCAGATGTTCGGCGGCACTGTCATACGCTTTTTGGTTATAATCAATCAAGCCGATATAGTAATTTGCATTCAGGCTGAAAGCTCCTTCGGGGAAGGTTTGCAGATAACGGGTAAAGCTGTTGCGCGCTTCATTTACTTCACCCCGCATATATACCCTTTCGGCAGCAACGTATGTCAATGAATCGCGTTCATTCACATCAAAGTTAGCGCCGCCGGGAATAGTAGATGCAAAATTCGCATACTCATCCACCTTGTTCAAGTCAATATAGATGGATTTCAGGTCGCGCTGTGCCAAGCGGGCTTCTTCACTACCCGGATAGCTGGCAATCACTTGCTTATAAGCCTGAATGGCTTCAGGGTATTTATCATCCTGATAGTACAGCAAACCTATTTCATTGGCAGCACGGCGTGCCACATTACTTTCCGGGAACTTCTTCACCAGAATGTTGAAACGGGCAATGGCATTCGCATTATCTTCCATTTGCACAAAGGCGCGTCCCTGTTCATAAAGGGCATCATCCATATATTGCGATTCGGGATAGTCGGAAATCAAACGGTTCAATGTCTGTATCTTTCCGTTATAATCGCGTTGCAAGCCACGCACAAAAGCCTCTTGGTACAAAGAATAATCTCCCAGCGACGGGTCAATCTCTACGGCACGGGCATAATCCTGACGAGCCTGTTCAAAGCGGCGGTCGTAGAAACTACAGTCACCTATGCGGTTATAGGCATCCGCCTGCATGGCACGTTCATTCACATTGCCCCTATCAACAAAGCGGGTAAACCAAGTCTGCGCATTGGCATAATTCTTTTGCTTGAAATAGGTATATCCTAAATTATACAGAGCCAATCCGTATTCCTGTCCATTCCTGTCGGTTGCAAATTCCAGGTATTGGCGATAATTATCGCCTGCCTGCCGGAAGTTATCCAACCGGTAATTGGATTCTCCCCGCCAGAAATAAGCATCCGCCTTTGTTGCCTGGTTGTATTGCCCTATGGCCAATGACTTATTAAAATAGTCGATAGCTTCGCGGAAATCAGCATTGGCAAAAGCCTGAGTACCCAGACGGAACAGGATTTTCTGTTTGGCCTCCATGATGCGTGCACCCGGATGTTCTATCTTGGCAATGGACTTTAACGCCGCATCATAGCTGCGGGTGTTCATATAGACCTCTATCAGATAGTCATTGACACGTTCCGTATAAGGAGAATTGGGAAACTCATTCAGGAAACGTTCAAAGACTGTTACCGATTCGGCAAACGGAGAATAAGAAGTTTCGTGGATGCACAATGCGTAGTTATAAAGAGCCTGTTCTTTTACTTTGGGGTCAAAGTTGTAGTTGGAGGCTTGCTCAAATGCCATGCGCGCCTGGTTTCTTTCTTTCAGATTCAGATAAGCCAGTCCCATGTGCAGGTAAGCATTCTGTGACAAGGCATCGCTTACCGAAGTGGTTTCGCCCAATGTAGCGGCGGCTTTGGAATACACACCTGTATAATAATAACTCATACCGAGTTCGTACAATGCTTTCCGTTGAGGACGGGAAACGGATTCACGGTATCTTTCCAATGGAGAGATGGCTCCCTGATAGTCATTCAGCCCGAAACGGGACTCACCCAGGATACGTTCCATCTGTGGCACGTCCTTCTTTGCCGGATATTGTTCCAGATAGGCTTTTGCTATGTCGGCTGACTGACGGTAATTCCCTTTCAGCAAATAAATCTCGCCTATGTAGTAAGGAACCAATGCTGCATAAACAGGATCGTTCCGCAAAGATTGAAAACTCTGTAATGCCTTGTCATAGCGCTTTTCCACATAGTCAATGTAGGCCAGGTTATAAACGGCATCCTCATGATACACCGGGCTCACCTCCTTCAATAAAGCGAACCACACGGTTGCTTCACGCAGATTATCTTCTTTCAGGTAGGAAGTGGCAAGGCGCATGGCGCATTCATCCCTTTCCTTATCGGGCAAAGCCTCCAAGTCGCATGACTGGAACATGGCGATTGCTTCTTTATATTTTCCTTCGGCAAAGTAGCCGGAGGCAATCAAGGACAGCACCCGGTTCTTATGCCGTGAGTCGGGATACTTATCCAGATAAGCCTGCAATAGTTCGATACTGTCGCCGCCTTTCAGCTCATACTCCCGGCATACGCGGTTATATTCCTTGTCACCTGCCACATCAGTGGGGGTTATCTGCTGCGCCATTCCCTGCAAGGAACAGCTTCCCATCAATGCGGCTATCAATAAGGTTCTTTTTTCATATCTATTTATGTTTATACTCTTTCAAAAAACGTCTCACTCCTTCGCGCACAGAATCCAGACCGAATTCTTCGGGATCCACCTTATCCAACGGAACCCAAAACGCATCGGCCACATCATCCATCGCCTCTATCCTGCTCGTATCTTTCACCTTGCACAGAAAGAACTGATCCAATGTATGAACCAGGAAACCCGAGTAAAGATAAGTATTAGGTAATGAGAACTGATAAACAGCCTGTTCCACTTTCAGCCCTGTTTCCTCCAGCACTTCGCGCGCCACTCCTTCTTCCCCGGTTTCATGCATATCTATAAACCCTCCGGACAAGTCCAATGTTCCCTTTGCAGGCTCTTTTCCCCTTCTGCATACCAGCAATTCATTCTTATCATTCAAGATAAAAGCCACCGTAGCGGCACTGGAATTGAAATAATAAACAAAGCCGCAATCGGCACAACGCTTTGATTTTTCGTTGTTCACATGGAAGTGGGCAGAACCACACTTCGGACAATACCTGAATAGTTCTAACGGATGCATAATTACTCCTTTCTTATATAGACACCGCAAAGATAGCGTAAATGACAGATTATTCATTAATTAAATCTAAAAGAAGAAGTAGAAAACACAATTCTTAGTACATTTGTTAGCAAAACAAAAACATAATCGCTTACATGGAAATTGCCATTATCATCGCACTTATTTTACTCAACGGGGTGTTTGCTATGTCCGAAATCGCCCTGATCTCCGCGCGAAAAAGTAGTTTAAACAATGACATCCGCCACGGAAGTGCCGCTGCACGGGTGGCATTGAAACTGGCTAATGATCCCGACAAGTTCCTGTCTACCATCCAAATCGGTATTACCCTCATTGGTATCCTTACCGGTATTTACTCCGGCGACGTACTGGCTGCCGACTTCGGAAAGATATTGATCAATGCCGGTGTGCCTGCCTCTTATGCCTATTTATTGGCACAAATACTCATTGTAATTCTGGTTACTTACCTCACCATTATATTTGGCGAGCTGGTTCCCAAACGCATCGGCATGAGCGCCTCCACCCGCGCCGCCAAGTTGCTGGCACGCCCCATGTACTGGCTATCCGTGGTCGCCTCTCCTTTCGTATGGATACTTACCAAGAGTACTTCCGCCATCTTCAACCTACTGCATATCAACACAGCCGATGAAAAGGTGACCGAAGAAGAAATCAAATCAATGATAGACGAAGGCACGGAAAGTGGCGAAGTGCAAGAAGTGGAACAAGATATTGTAGACCGCGTATTCTCCCTGGAAGACCGCAGCATCAATACCATTATGACTTATCGCAGCGACATCGTTTCCATAGACATCGATATGAACAACAAGCAGATCTATGACATTGTATGCCAACATCTGTATCAAGTATATCCGGTGACACAAGGAAATACACTGGACAATATTATCGGAGTGGTTTACCTGAAAGACCTTTTCGGCAAACTGGATAGTTGCGAGTTCAACCTGCGCGACGTGATTCGCCCGGCAGCCTACTTCCACGAGAACATGGATGTGTATAAGGTATTAGAGCAAATACGCCAGCACAACATCAAGTATGCATTGATTTGTGACGAATTTGGTAGCCTGCAAGGCATCATCACCATGAAAGATATGCTGGAAGCCCTGGTAGGTACTCTGCCCAGCGACTCGGAAGATCCCGATATTGTTCCCCGCAAGGATGGCAGCTGGCTGATAGACGGGCAATGCTCGTTCTATGACTTCCTGAGCCATTTTGAAATGGAATATTTATATCCCGATTATAACTACAACACACTGAGCGGCCTCATCCTGCAACAACTGGGACACATTCCCAAAACCGGAGAAAGCCTGCAATGGAATGACTTCTCACTGGAAATAGTAGATATGGACGGAGTCAGAATAGATAAAGTATTAGTAACTCATAAAAACGGGGAGGAAAAGTAATATGCTGCAAAGAGATTATATTATGCGATTGGTTAGGGAATTTGTAGAAGCCTTGGAGAAACTGGTCGAAGAAAGGGATAAGAAAGAAGAATCCGAACTGCAACTGCAGCTCCAAAGCATCTATCGTGCCTACTTCAACCATCCGCATACCTTCTATTACGAACAAGATGCGGAATACATACTGAATGACCTGCGGCAGAATTACGAGGGAGAAGAATTTCTCACCCGCATTGATATGCTGTCCCAACTGATTTATCAGGATGCCCTGTTGAAAGAACGGGAAGAACAGGTATATTTGTTAAGAAAATCACTCTACCTGTTAAACTATTTAGATAGCCATAGTGACACCTTCTCATTTGAAAGGAGAGGGAAAATAAGTGAAATAGAGAAGAAAATAGGTGGATAGCCCTTCCCTTTGCACTTTTTTTTTCAAAGAAATCATGTTTTTTTTCTTGCAAAATAGTAGATAGACTAAAAACTATTCCTATATTTGCTTACAGATTGATAACATTAAAATCGGTATATTATGGAGAAAATTGATAGTCTTGACAGACAAATACTGGAAATTATATCCCAAAATGCCCGCATCCCGTTTAAAGATGTTGCAGCAGAATGTGGAGTTTCACGTGCTGCCATTCACCAGCGTGTGCAAAGATTAATTGATTTGGGAGTCATCATTGGCTCCGGGTATCACGTTAATCCCAAAAGTCTGGGTTACAGGACATGTACTTATATAGGAATAAAGCTGGAAAAAGGCTCTATGTATAAGAATGTAGTGGCAGAACTGAAAAAGATTCCCGAAATCGTGGAATGCCACTTCACCACCGGTCCGTACACCATGCTGACCAAACTGTATTCTCGTGACAATGAGCACCTGATGGACTTACTGAATTCCAAGATTCAGGAAATACCCGGTGTAACGGCTACCGAAACATTGATTTCACTGGAACAAAGTATAAAGAAAGAAATTCCTATCCAAAGCTGATAAAAGATGGAATGGCTGAGTGAATACCATTTAGGCGGTATCGTTATCGGCATCTGTACATTTCTAATAATCGGTCTTTTCCACCCTATCGTGGTAAAGGCCGAATATTATTGGGGTACACGCTGTTGGTGGATCTTCCTGGTAATGGGTATAGCAGGTATCATAGGTACTGTGCCCATTAGTGATCCCCTTATTTCTTCTCTTTTGGGAGTATTTTCTTTTTCTTCCTTCTGGACTATCAAAGAGATATTCGAGCAACGCGAGCGTGTGCTGAAAGGCTGGTTTCCGATGAATCCTAAACGGAAACATGAATACGAAGAAAAATAAGGTATTTCAAAACCAAAATTCGCTATCGTTTTGCTGTAGGGGCAGATTGAATCTGCCCGATAACAGTTTACTTTTTGTATACGGGCGGATTCAATCCGCCCCTACGGTGAACCGTTTGATAGTTACTTTGGAATTTTGTCCCTTTATACCGAGAACGATTGAAACAGCTTAATAATACTTATCAATCCCACCATATCCTGCAATCATTTTATTCTCCCTTGTCTTGGACAAGAAATTTGAAAGTCTTTTCTCAAACTCCTCGTGACGTTTTCTGGCTGCTTCAATGTATCCCACACGGATTCTTTTGTATGGTTCCGAATACTTTTGATAATTCTCCCACGCCACTTCATCTTGTTTGATTCTGTCTATTATATCCTGAGGAAAAGTAAATTCTTCCTGTACAATCCTTTCCACATCATTTTTTACCGTTGGATGAATCAAATTGCGTTCCCAAAGCCACTTCAATCGCTCCCTGTTCGGTTGAGAGTAATAGGTCTTATTTTTCCGTGGCATGAACCACTGAATGTTATGCTCATCATCAAGCTTCTTCAGGGTACTGTCAATCCAGCCAAAACACAATGCTTCTTCCACAGCATCATTGTATGACATACAAGGCTTTCCCGTCGATTTATGTGGGAAAACAAGCCAAACTTCTTTCTCGGATTCAAAATTATGTTCGAGCCACTTTCTCCAATCTTTCCGATTGGTGAAGTACTGCGTTCTCAGGTTTTCAATTTCTCTCATTTACTGCATTGTGTTTCTTGCGAAGCTTACCCATTCGGTTTTTATTCGCTCTAAATACCATTATATGATGAGGGCAAAGGTAACGATTATCCCGCAACTCCCTACCGAAAAAGAACGATTTAACTAGTTTACCGAACACAAGACAGATGATGTGTCCTTATTTGTTTTACGCGCAAAACAAATTATGAATAAAATCGTTCAGCTGGGAAAACAAATCAGTCTTTTCTTCCGAGAAGACAGTTCATCTTTCTATGAGATCTACTGACATTCTAAAAAGTCAATGTACTTTCTTTCAATACGGATCCCTTTTATTTTAACTTTATAATAATCATAACAAGATTATCATCTTCATTTATTCCTTCTGCAAATGAAGCTAAAGCAGGAGAAAGACCTTTCTTCTCACTTATTACCTTTATAAAATCAGAACTACTCATCCATGCATAGAGATGGTTACCGTCAGGGGTAATACCTGAAGGTATTATGTCAGGCCCATTATCTATATCATTAATAATAGCTTGCTCTGTATAGATACATTCTTGGTTTGTCCTATTGCAAACTACCAATCTTAATTTAGGATTGATTGAATTGGCCGGACGGCATTCTACAATGAAATATTTATCTGTTTTTGTGGTGAAGGTATTATAGCAGTTATTACATTCTGTATGAATTTTCTCAATATTTCCCAAATATTCAGGTCTAAGATGAAGGGGTACAGTATATTTCCCAAGATTAAGAAGAATGGCCGGTTTTAGATTGTAATCTTGGTCAAAAGAGCAAATACTATCATTATATTCCTCTTTGTATAATACTCCTTCCTTGGTCATATAGAAGTTTTTATTTACATTACTTTCGCTCACCATAATCACTTCATTTGTTTGTAGCGTAAAATTATAATAGTTAGGATATGATTTTAAAACATTTCCTATGCTATCTATAAGCGATAGCTTGTTCTTTAAGTCCCCATACATATTGGTACGGCTTATCAATAGCTTTCCATTTCCTATGAACTGCATACGATTAAATTCCTCTTTTATAGAAAATGAGTTAATGAATTTATTATCAAAATCATATACAACAGTCTTGGTTTCATCACCTATATATATTTTTTCATTATTGTTGTCCACAGTTGTACTAACTACCCACAAGTATTCACCAGGTCCCTCACCCCTATGTCCTATTTGACGTATTAAGCTTCCTGTTTTGTCAAATAAAAGTACAGTATTAAAATCATTAACAACAATATTATCATCCGTAAAAACAATATTCCTTATATCTCTCAAGAATTTCTCCTCTCCATTCGCATTGATACTTCCAAGCTCTATATAAGTAATAGAATCAGCTATTTCCGACAATTTGAATTGTGTTCTTTTCAATTCATTATTATCTAGTATTTTTTCCATCTCAATATGAGTGATTCCCTGTTCGTCTTCATACAATAACTGGGAGGTATTGGAGTCGGTACAATTAGTAGTAGCCAATATCAAGAGACATAATGCTACAATGGAAACAAGATGACTTTTTACCAGGTGTCTTTTCATACTTTAGAAGTGATTAGATGATTTATGTAATGCAACAAATATAATGATTATCTCGCAAACCTTTACCGGAAAAGAAACATTTAACTGCTTAGCTGAATTAAAGAACTCATTCCAACAGCTAATATTTTTCTTCTATCAATTCAATCACCTCTTTTATGGCTTTTTGGGGATCGGTAAAAGGATTTTCATCAAAGGTATTCGGCGCGGTCTGAATAAGTATCCCCATATTGTAGTCTTGCAACCTGGCTTCCCACATTTCATAGATGTCTTTATAGACCCGCTGAGGATCAGAAACCGGCTGGGACATACAGCGTGCCATATGTTCTTGCTTATTCGTATAGTAAAACTTCTGACTTTCACTTATTCTCCTGCATCCTTTATAGGCTTGTAAAAGTTTTAGGATAAATTGTTTGTCGGCTATTTGTTGCATCAATGCCGAATTCTTCAGTACTTCCAGTGCATCTTCTGAATATTCAAAATCCTCTATTTTAAAAGGAGCATTGATATTATCTTCCAAAATAGAAGCATCAATCGTTTGAAGTGAATCTTGCTTTTGGATTAACATCCGGAAGAAACTGATTTCGTCCAAGTACAGGGCTTCTGCCCGATTAATATTGCTCAGATTTTCTTCCAGTTCCATCTTTATCATTTGCATACTTTCTTTAATTTGTTTCTCTTGCGAAACATTGCTTATAAAGCCTGTTCCTGCAAGGGTTACAAATACACCGACAATAACGATGGATAATTCACGGAGATAATTTCCCGGTTTCCAGTTTTGAAGTGTTTCTTTCAGATTTATCTTTTTCATGTAATGCTTTAGTTTGTGATTAAGAAAACAAAAATAGATAATTTGTATGGCAAAAACAATGAAGAAGGTGGTAAAAAGCACTTGAGGACTTGATTATATGGGTAGCACTAAAAAGAGAGCAACACCCGATGAACACAGGAATCCTCAAATAGGCTAAAATTCCTTCAAATCCTTCATTGGCGAGTAACAGCCTGTTTATAAAGAAGTTATCATGAACAAATATATTCCAACTCCTTCATAAACGGATCATTATAGCCCCTCCTCCACCCTGACTCCAGATGGATTATTACAATTTTATCCCACTTTCTGTACTTTGCAGAGTTTTCTTATTTCTATATTTAAAGTTCTTACCCTGCATATAATAATTAAATCCTATCGCAAAACGGAAACTTCGGTCTGTCATCCGGTTAGATACAAAGCTATAATAGGTACCTTCACTAGTAGTAGTATCCGCCCCTATCGTACCCAGTAAATATCTCAGGCTACCAACGAGTCCGAAATGATTGTTCAAACGCCAAGTAAGCATCAACTCCGACTCTGCGCCAAAATTCTTACTTTTGGAATTCATACTATAGGAATAGAATCTGCACGATCCATAAATATTCCACGAAAGCCTTTTATACCAGCCATACGAATTAAAATTAAAATGGAACGTACCCTTTCCCTTCCGGTGCATATAGTAAATATCCTCATATCCCATCCCCAAACCTACGCCTCCCCACTTTTGATTATGATAGTTCGCATTCACTGCAAAATTCAACAGATGAAATATGCCCATATTTGCATAGGTCTGCGTATAAACATCATCTTTTGTACTTCCCACTACCTCCACTCTATCTGTAGATAATTGATATCTCACAGAAGGTTCTATGTAAAGACCTTGATTATTATACATATAACAAAGTCTGAAGACATGATGCCGGGCAGGTAACAAGTAAGGATTTCCCACCATCACTACCAAACTGTCCGTCGAAGTATTATAAGGATTCAAGTTTCCTACGGCAGGTGCCCAGTTCGAAAGATTATAATTCAACCGGACGGAATGGATACTATTGAATTTATAAGTACCCGATACAGCAGCTACCGGCTTACAATAATTGTGTTCTACACCGCCTGCGTTCTTAAATATAAGATCTGCGCCCAAAGAAAGCATATATAGGAACTTTGTCTTCACCATTCCATTCACCGAAGCATACGCATACTCACTCCATTCTTTATGATTGAAAGTAGGATAACCTGCACTGACCTGCTTTATGCGGTCTTTCAGAAAACGCGTATTGCTACCTATGTCGAAATTTTGCCCCAGCCAGTCAAAAGAATAATCCAATTCCAACCCTCCGGACCAACGGGAATTATCATAATCATATAGATTCTCATAATCCCAGGAAGAATATTGTTCTTTCCTTGCGCCCAACGTAGTATTATTATTCATATTCAGGTGCAGAGTAGTTTCCAGAGATTTTTTCTCACTAAAGGTATGCTTATGATAAAGATTGAGACTTCCCACATCACTATCCGTCTTATCATGTGCCACAGATTCATAAATATCCTCCGTTCCATTCTGACTTAGTATCCCATTACTCTCCTCCTTGTTTTTATTGTACCAGTAATAATAGGTAACACTCATTGCAAAGTAATCTTTAGGTGAGCAAATCCAGTCCGCATTCAATGCCACATAAGGATTGCTCATCTCCTGACGGGTTTTCCCAATGGCGGTCTTTTCATATCCTGTATTCTTTTGAAGGGAGTTCCATTCCGAATCATCATGATGAAAATAAAAATGAGAAGCATTCAGGCTGACAGACGCCTTGCTATTACCCAGTTCATAATATACACCTGTATAACCGAACAAGACAGGAAGCATATGGCGCGTATTCATATTGTACGTCTGATAGGCAGCAGTTTTCTGTTTTATCTTTATATTGACAACGCACTGCACTCCATCTTTCAGGTAACGGGCGGAAGGATTACTGATTATTTCCACAGCTTCCACATCCTTGGGATCTATGCTGTTTATACCTGCATTCACCTTATGTCCGTTTATTAATATCAATGGAGAAGTACCGTCCACTATCTTTATAGAACGGTCAGACTCATTCACTACCAATTTAGGTATTTCCCTCAGTGCCTCATAAGGATTCTGTTTCTTCTTGGCTTCGGCAGACAAGTAGAAAACATCGCTATTGGCAGTATGAGTAATCAGTTGACTCTTATCGGCAACGACAGACACTTCTTCCAACTCAATGTGCTTCATCGGGTAGATGACATAGGTCAACCTCTTATCGCCTGTCAGCTCAAAAGTCTCCTCCACAGGCTGGTAGTCGGGACATGAAAGGCTCAATGTATATTTCCCCCGTTGTAAATCAACAAACTTATATCTACCCTTGGAGTCTACCAACGTCATGCCTACCAAAGAATCTGCCTGTTGCAAGCTCACGACCGTTTCCGGCATAACTAGCGCTTTGTCATTTTTCACGGTTCCAGAAAGGGAATACTGGGCAGAAATTACTAAAGGGCAACAAAGCATTGCGATTAGCACAAATAGTTTGTCAACGAGTGTTTTCATATGTGTTAGTTTTAAGCTATTCATTATTAAACCGATACTTGCCTTCATAGTATTACTTTATTTTATCACTACCATTATCTAAGCAACTTTCGTGACAGCAACCTATATATTCCTCCTTTTGTAAAATTAATAAGTTCTCATAAGAGCACTACTAATTATTATGTAACAATTAAGTAATCATTCAAAAAGAAATTGGTTACATTTGCACAAGTATCCAATTCCAATACCATGAAGAAACTCATTTATATACCAGTACTTACCTTAACCGTTATATTCTGTCTACAAGGGTTATGGATAAGCAAGATGCATCATGCCTACACAAGCCAGTATATGCAACTAATAGAACAATCTATCTCCTCTAGCATAAAAAAGGAATTGACATCAAGAAGTTTTTCCCCTCCTAAAGATTCTAATAACCCTAAAGTGATTTTGAAAGACGCAGATAAGATGACCGTAGATGAACGCAACCAACTAAAAGGAGACACACTGAATTTAGATTCGTTATCACGTAATAATATCGGTTCTGACTTATTAGAAATCATTGTCCAATTTCAGCAAGATGGATTAATAAAATGTGGAGCATATCTACAATTAGCTACCCTAGACAGCATTCTCCATCAAGAGCTGAAGAAAAACGATATCCATGTCAACTATTGCATCTCATTATATAATAAAGATACTACCCTTATAGAGAGTATCGACAGATTATCTTCAAAAAGAAAAAATATAAAAAGCACTCGCCTTTACCCTATCGGAACCAAAGGGTTTCAATTTGTTCAGACTAAAGTTGATATTCCTTTATCGCCGTTTCTACAAGAGATGCTATATATATTAATAGAATCTGTACTGCTTGCAGCAATTATCTTAGCTTGTGTCATCTATTTAATAATAGTGATTCGTAAGAAAGACCAGCTATTCAAACAGCGTGAAGCAAGTGTAAACGGGACTGTCCATGATTTGAAAGCCCCTCTAAATGGAGTGATCACTTTAATGAGTTATATTAAAAAGAAAGTACCCGATGCCTCTACGCAAAAGCTAGTGGAAGAAACTAACAGACAAGCAAGAAAGCTAGTGGGTGAAATAGAAGCGTTACTGATTACGGCACGCAGAAACCGACAAAAAATTCTTTTGCAAAAAGAAGAGACCAACTTAATATTATTAGCAACTGCTGCTGCCCAAGAGGTCTCTATGCTGCACACCCAAAAACCGCACCAAATAAAAATCGAAACAGAGTTTAAAGAGTTAAAACTTATGCTAGACCCCTATATGTAACAAATGTCATTAGGGACCTAGTAGAGAATGCTCTAAAATATTCTGATGATGGAGTAGAAATTATAATCGGAGTAACAAAAAGAAAAGACCAAGCCATACTAACAGTCAGCGATAATGGATGGGGAATAAGCCGCAAATATCAAAAGAAAATATTTACTCAGTTTTTCCAAGTGCCTAGAGAACAAATGGCACATCAACGAGGATATGGCATAGGACTTGCTTATGTGAAATATATCATGGAGTCACATGGAGGTAATATTTCCGTAGAAAGTATCCCTCAAAAAGGCAGTACTTTTATTTGCAAATTTCCTCTCAAATGATTTTCTTTGTTCAGTATACACTCTATATTTATTAGGGAACGTAAAATCGAGAACTATGGATAGAACCAAAATCCTTTTAATAGATGATGACACAGTCCTAGGGAGCATTATAACGACTGCACTTAAAGACGAAGGGTACGATGTACATTATCAAAGCTCATTGATAGGAATTACTACTATTCTGAATAAAATTAGCCCTAGCATCATGATATTGGATGTAGAAATCGGAACAGATGACGGTATTGACATAGCATCCGAGCTTAAAATGACAGCCCCCGGCATTCCTATATTATATATATCTTCACACACAGAAAGTAGCGAAGTAGTGAGAGCCCTACAAAGTGGAGCCGTTGGTTACCTAAAAAAGCCCTTTGACATAGAAGAACTGATTGCCTATGTAAACAGATATGCACATCCTGTCTGCAATACTACTATAAGAATCGGTTCTTTTGAATTAGACCTCCAAAAACGAATTCTTTTTCAAGGATCAAAGGAACTTAAAAAATTGAGTAAATTAGAATTTTCCGTACTTAAACTTTTATACAGTCATAAAGGCGAAATCGTACTTTACGAAAAGATAGAGGAATTATGGGGAGATACAACCATGAACGAACACAGCCTTTACAACTATATAGTAAAATTAAGAAAGCTCCTAGCGTCCGATTCCAATATTTCTATTTCGACAATTGGAGGAAGCGGGTATATGCTTTGTATAAAAGAATAACCGATTGATCAACAGCTATCATAAACTATTTTATCCTAATTCCTTCATAATGAATCATCCTTGATAATCATTTCACACAAATTCCTGTCTTGGCCTCATCTTCTTATCCCTATCCAAACAGGCGCATCCCCCATATGCAGTCACTCCATTCCCCCACCCCATCTTCA
>Ga0192241_10285_pt1 | contig 26745 bp, 16 predicted proteins | sample Koala_Koa27_I3_FD_131239 | JGI IMG/M metagenome (GOLD analysis project Ga0192241, IMG submission 131239) | Enriched cells from koala feces incubated with labeled cellulose particles, San Francisco Zoo, California, United States - Koala_Koa2-7_I3 ... | reverse complement strand
ATGCTTCATCGATTCGTCGCATGGACATTCCTGTAGTCTCATAACGCTCTTCTTTGCCTGCGATGACAGACAAAGCGCAACCTGACACCATAAAAAAGAATACCATGTTCCGGCCACAAAAATACAATATAAATGGATGATTAAAAATTTATTGCTGATTTTATAATCCACCGGATTACGGAAAAGAAAGAGAACAAAAAGGAATTTTAAATTGTTATAATTAAATAATACTCATTAATTCATTGAGCATCATGAAAAAGTACATTTGCACTGTATGTCAGCACATCTACGATCCCGAAGTAGGTGATCCGGCAAATGAGATCGACCCTGGAACTCCCTTTGAAGAGCTACCTGATGATTGGGTTTGCCCACTGTGCGGAGTAGGTAAAGAAGATTTCGAGCCTTACGACGAATGAAACCGGAAAGTTGAAAGTGAAGGCACTTTCAACTTTCTCCTATACCCAATCGTTTTCTTTCCTTTACGTCGTTACTGGCCTCTACCACATTCACTACATAGTCTCCCAGCTTTTCACACTCCGCTATAATATCCATATAGTAGACACCCATCTGATAGTCATACTCTTTGTTGTTTACATCCAGGATATTCTGGCTCTTGAGCTGATTGCGGTAATTGTTGATCTCATTCTCTATGTTGAATGATTTATTCACATCGATAAGCTGATGTTCAGGTCTGGCAATATCCGTGATCATTTGTTCCAGCGCCTGCCCTACCAGTTGCATCATGAAATGGATATGCTCGTATTGCTTGGGTGTAAAATCCTGATTGGTCTGACGCTTGCGATTGATGGTGTGTGCCAGATTGTAACAACTATCACCAATACTCTCAATTTCCGTCACTACCCGCAACATGGCCCGGATCTGCAATTTACTTTCCGAACTCAAGCGTCCTTCTGACACCTGATTCAGGTAATTGGCAATCTCCAGTTCCATGTTATCGCTGATACTCTCATACTTCTCTATACGACTGAAGAGTTTGTTGAAATCATCGTCTTTTTCTACATGGAGCAACTCCTGTACCATGTTATACATACGTGAAATACGCTCTGAGAAAAGATGGATCTCCTTCTGAGCCTGCAAAATAGAAAGTTCGGCAGTAGAAAGCATCCCTCCGGTAATATATCTCAGACGTGATTCTTCATCCTCCTCTTTGGGTTTGATAATCATACAAACCGTACGCTCAATCAATTTTACCATCCAGATCAACAGACATACATTTAAGATATTGAACATGGAATGAAACATAGAAAGCTTATAAGAGATCTCTACTTCCGGAGAGCCCGGATGGAAAAAAGAATCTACCACCCAATTGACCAATCCCATAAAAGGATGAAAAATAATCAGTATCCAGATCACTCCGAATATATTGAAGACCAAATGGGCCAATGCTGCTCTGCGAGCCTGGGAATTTCCGGTGAGAGCCGCTAAATTAGCTGTGATAGTAGTACCTATATTTTCGCCCAATACCAAAGCGGCTCCCAGCTCCAATCCGATCCAGCCATTGATACACATGATCAGGGTAATAGCCATAGTCGCTGATGAGGATTGTACGATCACTGTCAGGATAGTTCCGATCAGAAGAAAAAGCAAAATAGAGACATATCCTCTACCTGTATAATTCTGAACAAAAGCAAGCATTTCCGGATTCTCTCCCAGATCAGGCGCATTGCTCTTCAGATAGGCTAATCCCATAAACAAAAACGAAAACCCGAAGATGAATTCACCTATGGATTTTCGATTACTTTTCTTTGAAAATATAAAAGGCAGCGCAAGGGCCAGCAACGGAAGAGCAAAAGCGGCCATATCTACTTTAAATCCAAATATAGAAATGATCCATGCCGTAACCGTAGTACCGATATTGGCTCCCATAATGACACCAATAGATTCTGTCAGGGTCATCAGTCCCGCATTCACAAAACTAACCACCATCACCGTGGTGGCCGAAGAGGACTGAATAAGAGCAGTAATTAATACACCGGTCAAAACTCCTGTCACTCTGTTCGTAGTCATAGCCGTGAGGATACTTCGCAGACGATCACCCGCCACTTTTTGTAATCCTTCGCTCATGATCTTCATTCCGTACAGGAAAAAACCTAAAGAACCGATGAGCTTTAAAAAATCATAAAAAGAATATTGCATGTTTGCTTATATTGGTGTTTTTTTGTCTATTATGCAACAAAATTCTAATTTTATCCGCATCATTCACCCTTTAAAAAACAGCTTATGACAGAGATGTTGCAAATTTATTGCAAAAATAATAATAATTATAAAGAATTTCCCATGGGAAGTTCACTTTTGGATATTTATAAGGGTATGGATCTGGATTTTCCCTATCCGGTGGTAAGTGCCAAAGTAAATAACCGTTCGGAAGGGTTGGATTTCCGTGTTTACCGCAACAAAGATGTCGAGTTCCTGGATGTAAGAGACTCTTCCGGTATGCGCACCTATGTACGTTCGCTCTGTTTTGTACTCTACAAAGCGGTATGTGACCTGTTCCCGGGAAGTAAGCTGTATGTAGAACATCCGGTGTCGAAAGGGTATTTCTGTAACATTCGTATAGGTAGGGCGGTGATGCAACGAGACGTGACTGCTATCAAAAAACGTATGCAGGAGATCATAGACGCGGATATTCGGTATGTACGCACGGAATGTCATACGGAAAAAGCGATAGAGATATTCACAGAAAGAGGAATGAAAGACAAGGTGAAACTACTGGAAACTTCCGGCAGCCTGTACACCTATTATTATACACTGGATGAGACCATAGATTATTATTATGGGAATCTGCTTCCCAGCACCGGATTCATCTACTTGTTTGATCTGGTCAAATATTACGACGGGATATTGTTACGTATTCCCAATAAGACAAATCCGTTGGTGATAGAAGAAGTGATCAAACAGAAAAAAATGCTGGATGTCTTTAAAGAACATGTCCGTTGGAATTATATCTTAGGACTTAACAATGTAGGAGATTTCAATATTGCGTGTGAAAGGGGAGAAGCTACTAATCTGATCAATGTTGCTGAAGCTTTGCAGGAAAAGAAGATCGCTCAGATAGCAGACACGATCCACGATCGCTGTCAGAATGGGAATCGGGTGCGGCTGGTACTGATATCCGGACCGTCCTCTTCGGGAAAGACCACTTTCAGCAAAAGGCTTTCCGTACAACTGATGACAAATGGTATACGGCCTCATTCTGTTTCTCTGGACAATTATTTCGTTGAGAGGGAACTCACTCCGCTGGATGAGAACGGAGAATATGACTACGAATCTCTGTATACACTTGATCTGGAACTTTTCAACAAACACTTGTCGTACCTGTTACAGGGAGAAGAAGTAGAATTGCCACGCTTCAATTTTGCTACAGGAAGCAGAGAATATAAAGGAGACAAACTTAAATTAGATCATAATTCGATCCTGATCTTAGAAGGGATACACGCGTTGAACCCAGACCTTACCGCTAAGATAAGTAAGGATAAGAAATTCATGATCTATGTGTCGGCACTCACCACGATGTCATTAGATGACCATAACTGGATACCGACCACAGACAACCGCTTGCTGCGTCGTATCATACGTGATTTCAAATACAGAGGATATTCGGCACAGGAGACGATCTCCCGCTGGCAGAGCGTACGGGCCGGAGAAGACAAATGGATCTTCCCTTATCAGGAAAATGCGGATGTGATGTTCAACTCGGCATTATTATTTGAGTTTGCTGTACTACGACACTACGCCGAACCGATCCTCACCGGTGTACCCCGGAATTGTCCCGAGTACAGTGAAGCATACCGGTTACTGAAATTTATCAAGTTCTTTATACCTATCCAGGATAAAGAAATACCACCCACCTCTTTGCTAAGAGAATTTCTGGGAGGAAGTAGTTTTAAATATTAAAAAGAGAAAATAGTCTGCTGTACAGAGGATCAGCAGCTACCAGGAGTATAGCTACTGATCCGCATATACTTATTTTCAGTCCTTTTTCCCGGAGGATAATACGCGGTCGGCGAAGTCAGGAAAGGAAGGGATAAAGTACGTATACTGACAAAGAACTTAAAATCTTACAGTAAGATTTCATCCTGCAAGCAGCTATACCCTACTATGGCTACATACCTCTGTCGCATACCAGTTGACAGGTATATGTGGGGAGATCCGGAATATACCTGTCAGGAAAGCAGGCTATATACAGGAAAAGACTTTGGATCGGTACATGCGGATCTGTTCCGAACATTTCTCCTCAGGCATAGTTTATTATCAAACAAATTGTTTTAATTTTGTCTCCGCTTAGTTATCCTTCCCTAAAAGATGGACTTAAAAAGAAAATTCACTAAAAACAAAAGAAAAAGATGAAAGTAGCTATTGTTGGTGCGAGCGGAGCCGTAGGACAGGAATTCCTGCGTGTGCTTGATGAAAGAAATTTTCCGTTGGATGAACTGGTATTGTTTGGTTCCAAACGCAGTGCCGGTACCACATACACATTCCGCGGTAAAGAGCTTGAAGTCAACTTACTGCAGCACAACGATGACTTTAAAGACGTGCATATCGCATTTACCTCTGCCGGAGCAGGAACCTCCAAAGAGTATGCCGATACCATCACCCAACACGGAGCTGTCATGATCGATAACTCCAGTGCTTTCCGTATGGACAAGGATGTACCCCTGGTGGTTCCCGAAGTAAATGCCGCAGATGCCAAAGACCGTCCACGCGGTATCATTGCCAACCCGAACTGCACAACCATACAAATGGTCGTTGCCCTGAAAGCCATCGAACAGCTCTCCCCTATACAAACAGTACATGTCTCTACTTATCAGGCGGCCAGCGGAGCCGGGGCTGCCGCTATGGACGAACTCTACGAACAATACCGCCAGATCCTGGCCGGAGAACCTGTGACAGTAGAGAAGTTTGCCTACCAGCTCGCATTTAACCTGATCCCGCAGGTAGATGTTTTTACTGACAATGGCTATACCAAAGAGGAGATGAAGATGTACAATGAGACACAAAAAATCATGCACTCAGATGTGAAAGTAAGCGCAACTTGTGTCCGTGTTCCTGCCTTAAGGGCTCACTCTGAAAGTATATGGGTAGAGACAGAACGTCCGATCTCAGTACAAGAAGCACGGGAAGCTTTTGCTAACGCGGAAGGAGTAGTACTGATGGACGATACAGCAAACAAAGAATATCCGATGCCGCTTTTCCTGGCAGGTAAAGATCCGGTCTATGTAGGGCGTATCCGTAAAGACCTGACCAACGAAAACGGGCTTACCTTCTGGACAGTAAGTGACCAGATCAGAAAAGGCGCGGCACTAAATGCCGTACAGATCGCTGAATACTTGATCAGAGAGGGAAATGTATAGTTATTCTTTTTGATCGTATGAATAAAAAAATGCCAGTCGTATTTCCGACTGGCATTTTTTATGCTCTCTTACGACTTTACCAAAGAGTGGTCTGAGTCAGTTTATATCCCTTCTGGCTATATTCGGTGATTTGTTGCTCACCTACAGGAGACAGATACACCCGATCTGTAAACGGATCACGATCCTGTATGCTTACTGGTATATAATATCCTACCATCTGGCTGGCATTCGTTCCATCGTAAGTAACAATGGTTCCATCTTCTTTTTCAACCTGCAACACACCTATTTTATCCTCAACTAAGAATTCCGTAAGTTCCTGAGGGAAATCCGTCCAAAGGCCTCTTAGAATATCAGGATCATTCTCTCCACTCATATACTGAATCTTTTTCCAGCGTTTGATGTCCAACAGACGGGTATGCTCACCGAAAAACTCCATACGACGCTCGCGACGGATCTCCCAGAGAAGAGGAGAGACATCTGCATCCCTGGACGGATCATCAGGTATAGCACCTATAGTCAATGGAGCCGTTTGCTGTATCCCTTTTTGTATGGCTTCATCGTCCAAAGGTCTGTTGCGTATGGCATTTACAGAAGCATCCAGATCTGTCTGTGTCACAGCACTGCCTCCATACGATTCCGCCAATTCTGCTTTTGCCTCTATCCAATTCAAAACTACCTCTGCATAACGCATCACCGGATAGTCATTGGTATTCGTATTGCTAGCATATATAGCAGGTGGAGTCTGCCCATAATAATTGACTCCTTCCCGGTCAATAAATTTACAACAATAGAGTAATGTAGGGGAAGTCACCATAGGCTCATGCCAGAAAGTAGCTTCGAAACGCGGATCACGGGTTGCAACCATATCGGAAATATCCAAAACATCCGCATCCGACAGAGAAGACAATTGATAAGGCTGACCGTCGGCACAGATAAAGGATTTGGCCAGAGATAAATTGGCTCCATAACCCAGACCCTCATTGCGGTTACAATAAGAGGCAATACAGTGTCTTACTGCCAGCGCGTCATCATAATGTCTGTACATCAGTACTTCTTCATTGCCGGCCAGATCCTGCGAACCAAACAAGGAACGGAAATCACTGGTAAATTTGTATTTTCCTGAACGAATCACATAATCTCCCGCAGACTCTACCATCTGAAGATATTTTTTAGCACGGTCCGCGTCCAGATTGTGGTATTTCTGCCAGGTACCCTCAAAAAGCATGAGACGGGTAATGAACCCTGCCGCCATATAACGATTCAGATATTGATTGCCATCACTTTCACGTATGTTTTCCAGAGCATACTGAAAATCCTCATACACTTTATCCATTACATTTCCTCTGTCATCCCGGTCTTTATACATGGTATCATAGTCGGTTTCGCTAAAAGAAGCATCAAAATAAGGTACATCTCCGAAAACACTTACCAACCGGCTATACTCAAATCCTCTGAAGAAACAGGCAACTCCTTTCCAATGAGCATATTCAGAGTCGGAAAGCTTTCCCTCTTCCTTCATTTCCTCCAGACGTTCATGCAGGATATTTACTTTACGTACCCAAACAAAACTCCAGGTAGGTCCCCAATATTCTGCCAACATTTCCGGAGTTTCCAAAGCAGTTTCACTATTGGCAGTTTTCCGACTCGAAGGCACACTGGCCTCAAACAGATCTTGTACTCCGGTTTTTGTCAGATCATCACAAAAATTATAACCTCTCAGAGGAACATAGGCGGTTCCCCAACCGGAATTATAACCCACAAAATAATTTGCATAAAAACCATTGACAAACAACCTGACAGTATTCTCATCTTTCCAATAGGAAGTATCATCCGGACTGCTTTTCTGTGGACGATCCAGAATATCATCACATGCCGAAAAACAAGTAACAGCCGCGAAAAATAATAATATATATTTTTTCATTGTATTATATATTTAGAAGTTTAACTAAATTCCCAGAGAAGCACTTTTAAAAGTAGGAGTTCCTACCCCTGTACGTCCGGCATTATAGTTGGTTGTATTGAACATAGAGTAGCCGGAAACCTCTTCCGGATCCACAGGTAAGCCTCTCAGGTTGTCAAACGTAAAAAAGTTTTCCAACGCGGCATATACCCTTGCCCGCTGTATCCATGCTTTTCTACTGAGTGTTGCAGGCAATGTATATCCAACCGTTATGTTCTTAATTCTCAGGTAAGACATATCCAACAGATAACGGGATTGCTGATGCATATTATTGGCATCATCGGATCCTGCATTATTATAAGCTCTGGGATAGAAAGCATCCGTTCTGTCTTCCCTCCAGTAGTTGCCGGCTATAACTTGTGGCATGGCACCATCAGCTGCGTTATAGCCCGGGATAGCCAGCTGACCACTTCCCCAGATCTGACGTTTACCTACACCCTGAAAGAATACAGAGACATCAAAACCTTTATAATCTGCCCCCAGACGGAACCCATATTCATAACGCGGCGTAGAATTACCTATTACTTTCAAGTCTCCATGATCTTCTACTGTTCTGGCGCCCGGAGTAATCTCTCCATCTCCATCCCGATCAACAAACTTCACATCCCCAGGGCCAAATTTAAAATCAGAACTTGTCTGCAAACGCCCCTGATAGGCTCCATTAGGATCGGACAACTGATATACACTGTATCCGGACTTTTCTATCAAGATCAGATCCCCGTTGGAATCGTATACAAAATCGTCCTTCTGGTACAAACGATCTGTTTCATACCCCCAGATCTCACCATAAGTCATTCCCGTATACCAGCTATCGATGCTACGATTGGACCCCCATTTGGTCACTTTAGTGATCGCATCAGATAAAGTCACCATAGCATTGATGCCTACACCATTCGAAAATCTGTAGTTATAATCCAAAGCGATTTCCCAACCACGGGTTCGCAAGGCTCCGTAATTTCCTTTAGGAGCTGTAGTTCCAAAGGTTTCCGTAGTCCCTTCAAAGGGCACGATCATATTCTTTGTATATCTTTGGTACCAGTCAAAACTGATACCCAGATCGCCCTGGAAAAAACGGGCATCTAAACCCAAGTTCAACGTTTGCACATCCTGCCAGGTAACATCTGATGCAACGGCTGCCGGAGTACCATAAGAGATCAGTTTGGCCCCATCCATGATCCAGTCGGTTATACTCTGTTCCAGGATAGGGACATACAATGAATTAGGTACTGTCTGATCTCCGATAATACCCCATGAACCTCTCAGCTTAAAGGAACTTACTACAGGTTTTGCCCATTCCATCCAGGCCTCTTCGCTCATTCTCCATCCGGCAGAGAAAGAGGGGAACCAGCGCCAGCGCAGATCGGAAGGAAATTTTGAAGTACCGTCGTAACGCAAGTTAGCCTCAAACAGATACCTGTCTTTAAAAGCGTAGTTTACACGGCCAAAAAAGCCTAACTGGCCATCCCAGTCCGATTCACCCCCTGAGGTCTGTGTTCCATCCGCCATGGAGAATTGCGGATTGGTTATATCAAATAAGTTTGTTATTTGCGACCAGCTTTGCTCATAATCATAAGTGACACTATTCATACCCAACATAAATTTGAATATGTTATCCCTTCCGATATTCAGGTCATAGGTCGTATTCATATTGATGGTGTTTCTCTGTGCATTGGAAGTCTCCCGATAAATATGATCGGGATTCGCACCTGCAGATGTATAGGCATCGTATGATAATTCATAAGCAGCCATCGCTCCCGCAGTGTCGGCAGAAACTTGCTCACCGGCAGAGTTCACATAAATACGGTTTCCATTACTATCGTATTTCTCAACCGGGCTTACCCAGGAGTTACGGGCGGTAAAGCGTGTACCCGGATGGTTCTTAATATACTCCTCATTGGAATGAGTATAATCAAAGTTAACTTTCCAGTTGTCTGTCAGATTCAATGTAAAACCTACATTCAGACTTGTATAGGAGTTTTCCTGATTCGCTGTATTGGCAGCCGCTGTCTCATAAGCCGGACTACGAATAGGGTCTCCGTCTTCAGTCGTCATCGGATAAATGGATGACCATCTGTACAAATAAAGCCATGGGTCGGCTGTAGTAGAATTGGTCGAATAGGCATATCTCTTGTTACGTTTGGAATAGATTGCTCCGGCACGAAGAGTAACATATTTATTAAATTCTGTGCTTAAACGCACAGAAGCATTATAACGTTTGAAATCATCGTGCTTGGCAGTCTTCATCATACCACTCTGATCTACATATCCTAACCCTATATTATAAGAGGTTTTCCCGCTTTTACCATTTACAGAAAGATTATGATTGGTAGAAGGAGCCCACTCACGAACCATGTAATCATAAGGATCATACGTTCTCAATCCCAATTTACTTCCTTCCGCATCTACATACCAGTCACGCCCGTAAAGCATCGGATCCTTTGCCTTAACCGTTTTTCCATACGTTTTCTGCCACTCTACCGCCCGCTCATAACTTTCACGTGTAACAAGCCAGAATGCTCCGGTTTTGGTCTCACCTACGCGTTCTGCCGCATCTATGGAGTACCCTAACCCATCTACTGTTGCCATATTGTATCTTTTAAATGGGTTTTGCCACGATACGCTTCCCTGATAAGATACATGGATAGTTTCTGTTTTGGCTCCCTGCTTTGTCGTAATCAAAACTACACCAAATGCGGCCTTAGCCCCATAGATAGAAGCAGATGCCGCATCTTTAAGAATGGATATAGATTCGACATCATCCGGATTCACCATCAGGATAGAAGGGATCTCCACATTATCCAACAGAATCAAAGGAGCATTCTCTCCCTCTTTCGAACCAACCTGTCCGCGTATCCGAATGGTCGGGTCCGAACCGACTTCCCCACTGGGAATAACAATAGAAAGCCCCGGAGTAGTTCCCTGTAACCCACGCCCTATATCCGCAATAGGACGGCCCGATAATGCTTTATTGACATCCACAGTAGAAACTGCGCCTGTCAGGTTGGCCCGTCTCTGTGTTCCATAACCCACCACTACTACTTCGTCCAGAAGTTCAGAATCTTCTTTCAATGTGATAGATATGTTAGGAGTGGCTCTGACTTCCTGAGTCTGGTAGCCTATAAAAGAAATAAGTAAAGTTACCCCTTGTCTTACATTCAGAGTAAAACGTCCGTTAATATCTGTAATGGTACCATTGGGAGTTCCTTTTTCTACTACACTGGCACCGATAACCGGATCTCCTGAATTGTCCACAACAATACCGGTAACAAATAGGGTTTGTTGTTGATGTTCAGATACTCTATCAGCTGTATCTGAGCCAGTATCATATGCCAATAATGTACTGTTTCCCAATAGAAACAGACCTACTATACACATAGCAGTCAGGCGTGCATTGGTGACAACACCTCTTTTTTTTACGATCTTCATTCATACAAGACTGATGATTTAAATGTTAATTTCTGGTTTCTATAAACAGGTAAGATAATTGACAAGTGATAGCAGATTCACTATCAGGCAGTTTTTCATGTTTCATAGGCTTTGTCTGTTGATGTATTAAAGGTTTATATATAAGAATAATAGTTGTCGTTTTTTTCGTTACCAAGTTCTGATAGGAATTGGTAAGATTCACATCGGGAAAGAGGGCAAAAGAGAGTATAGGGAGTTAACAAAAACAAAATTCATATAATATAATAATGTAAGAAGATTATTAATTGCAAATTATTGGTTATAAAATAAAAAATATAGAAATATTTGTTTTTGATATTAAATTAAACCCTATATTTGTTCTTGAATGTACCCCCTTACCATATACTACCATGAAAAAAAAACCTTTTAATAATCTGTATGCTGTATGTATGTCTGGCTTCCTACGGACAAAAGAACAAGGATGTTGTACTGGGAGCCGAACGTACGGATATGTATTTTCCTATTCTGAAAAACAAGCGTATCGCTATCTTCTCTAACCATACAGGCATGGTGGGAGACAAACACTTAGTAGATATACTTCTGGAAAACAAACTGGATGTTGTGGCTATCTTCTCGCCGGAACACGGGTTTCGCGGAGATGCCGACGCAGGCGAACATGTATCCAGTTCAGTAGATCCGGAGACCGGAGTTCCTATTTTGTCTTTATACGACGGAAAATCAGGAAAGCCCAGTGAAGAATCCATGCGTACATTTGATATACTGGTCGTGGACATACAGGACGTAGGCCTTCGCTACTATACCTACTACGCATCTATGGTACGACTGATGGACGCCTGTGCGGAATACAACCGCAAAGTATTGATCCTGGATCGGCCCAATCCCAACGGACATTACGTAGACGGTCCTATCCTGGATATGAAATACAAATCCGGTGTGGGATGGCTGCCTGTCCCTATTGTACACGGCATGACCCTGGGCGAACTGGGCCTGATGGTCAACGGAGAACGCTGGCTACCGGCTTCACGCGTATGTGACCTGACAGTTATCCCTTGCGACAACTATACCCATCAGACCTTGTATCGTCTGCCTGTTCCACCGTCACCCAATCTGCCTAATATGACATCGATCTATCTATACCCCTCTGTCTGCTTCTTCGAAGCAACCCCCGTTAGCCTGGGCAGGGGTACAGATCTACCTTTCCAGGTCTATGGACATCCCAATATGAAAGGATATGATTACTCCTTCACGCCACGTAGTGTGCCCGGTGCCAAACATCCCCCCAGCTCGATCGGACATGTTACGGGGTAGATCTGAGCCGGATGTCAGACGAAGATGCCTGGAAAAGAGGGGTAGACCTGAGCTTCGTGATAGATGCTTATCAGAACCTGAACCTGGACGATCATTTCTTTCGTCCTTTCTTCGAACTCCTGGTAGGTACAGACTACGTACGTAAAATGATCCAGGCAGGTAACAGTGCCGAAGAGATCAAAGCGATGTGGCAGGACGATGTGGAGAAATTCAAAGTACAACGCAGACCTTACCTGTTATACGCAGAATAACCCATACCCCTCCGTTGCCAGCCATTCAAAAACAACTAATTATTTACACAGTGGGAACAACAACCATTCATCCATATAATACGACCGGAATATGAGCCCTTTATCCATTATCATCACCATTGCCGCCTATTTCATTGTCCTTTTCACAATATCCTATATGGCCGGAAGAAAGGCCGACAACGAAGGTTTTTTTGTCGGTAACCGGAAGTCGGCCTGGTATGTAGTAGCGTTTGCTATGATCGGCTCAAGTATTTCCGGAGTCACGTTTGTTTCCGTACCGGGTATGGTGGAAGCCAAAAGCTTTTCTTATCTGCAAATGGTTCTCGGGTTCGTGGTCGGACAGTTCATCATTGCTTATGTATTGATACCTCTGTTCTACCGCATGAATTTAGTGTCTATTTATGAGTACCTGGAAAACCGTTTTGGTCTCTCTACCTACAAGACCGGAGCCTGGTTTTTCTTCATCTCCAAAATGCTGGGTGCCGCCGTACGTTTGTTCCTTGTTTGTCTGACCCTGCAATTTCTCGTTTTTGAGCCTTATGGCCTGCCGTTCGTGCTGAATATCCTCATCACTGTGGCACTGGTATGGCTATATACCTTCCAGGGAGGGGTTAAGTCACTGATCTGGACAGATACGCTGAAGACCTTCTGTCTGGTGGTCTCGGTCGTACTGTGCATTTATTACATCGCGTCGAATCTGGACCTGAGTTTCTCCGGTATGATCTCCACGATATCCGACAGCGATATGTCGCGCATGTTCTTCTTCGATGATGTAAATGACAAGAGATACTTCTTCAAACAGTTCCTGGCAGGGGTATTCACCATGATCGCTATGACGGGACTGGATCAGGATATGATGCAACGGAACCTGAGCTGTAAGAATTTCAAGGATTCTCAGAAGAACATGATCACCAGTGGTATCTCTCAGTTCTTTGTGATCCTGCTGTTCCTGATGCTGGGTGTGTTACTGTATACATTCACAGCTCAGAACGGCATAGCCAATCCGGAGAAAAGCGACGAACTGTTCCCGATGATCGCTACAGGAAATTACTTCCCGGCCGTGGTAGGCATACTGTTCATTATAGGACTGATCTCTTCCGCGTATTCCGCGGCAGGTTCGGCTCTGACGGCTCTGACTACCTCTTTCACGGTAGATGTATTGGGCTCAAAAGGCAAAAGCGAAGAAAAAGTGGTAGCTATCCGCAAGCGGGTACATGTAGGCATGGCGGCAGTCATGGGAATAGTGATCGTTGTGATCAACGCGCTCAACAATACTAGTGTAATCGACGCGGTATATATTCTGGCAAGTTATACGTACGGACCGATCCTGGGACTCTTCGCTTTTGGTATTTTTACCAGCAAACAGGTACGGGACAAATATGTTCCTGTAGTCGCGCTGGTCTCTCCCCTGCTCTGCTTCATTCTTCAGAAGAACTCGGAAGCCTGGTTCAACGGATACGCGTTCAGCTACGAACTTCTTATATTCAACGCTTTATTCACCTTCATCGGGCTTTGCTTACTGATTGTAAAAAAATAATTTACTTAACACAATGATAAAAAGAAGTTTACTACTACTCTGGATCCTCAGTTGTTGCATCCCCCTGCACCAACTGAGCGCCCAGGAACTCCCTGAGGAGACCTTAGACCGGATCAGCGCGTTCCTGCTCGAAACGGCGCGTAAAGACATTGCCGTGCATCGTGTGATGATCACCGGGCACTCTTTCAACGGACAGACCCTGACGCTGGAGGCGAACAGGGAATGCTCTTATATTCCTTTCCGGGAAAATAAGGTAGAAGAGATCTACGACGGCATACGCAAGCTGTTACCCGCCGAATACGCATCTTACCAGCTGGAGTTGGTGACCAGCGGAAAAAAGATCGAAGAGCTTATTCCGCTCGCCTTGCGCGGTAGAAGAGATAAAAACGCGCAGACGTTCCGGAATACCGTAGATAAACCCCTGGTCACTCCGGTAGGCAGGGTCCACACTCCCACACACGGACTGCGAAACCGTCACATTGCTCTCTGGCAGAGCCACGGATTCTACTACGAGCCCAAGCTTACCCGTTGGGAATGGCAGCGCGCCCGCATCTTCCAGACCGTAGAAGACCTCTATACACAAAGCTACGTAGTACCGTTCCTGGTGCCGATGCTGGAAAATGCCGGTGCCAACGTGTTGCTACCCCGTGAAAGGGACACACAACTCCATGAGATCATCATAGATAACGACGGTGTACAGGACGGACAGTCTGCCTATATCGAACACCCGGCGGATAAAAGCTGGAGCCCGGGCAGCCTGCCTGGTTTCGCACATCTGCGCCCGGAATACAAAGATTTCGAAAATCCGTTCCGGGAAGGGACCTACCGCCAGACGGAAACGATCAGAAAAGGCAAGGAAGGCCTGGCAGAATGGATCCCTTTTATTCCCGAAACCGGAGAATACGCTGTCTATGTATCTTACCAGACATTACCTAACAGTACAGACGACGCTCTCTACACGATCCATCACCAGGGAGGAGTTTCCCGGTTCAAGGTAAATCAACAGATGGGCGGCGGCATATGGATCTATCTGGGACATTTCACTTTTGCAGCAGGGAAGAGCAACGAAGGAAAAGTGGTACTTACCAACCGTTCGGACAAAGCCGGACGCATCGTCACCGCGGACGGCGTAAAGATCGGAGGCGGATACGGAAACATAGCGCGCCGCGTCTCGGACGAAGGAGCGACGGAGAATGTGAAGAGTTCGGAAGACACCACACAAGCTACCCCACGCCTACTCCCTCCGGTAGATTACCCTTATGAGACCAGCGGGTATCCCCGTTTCACCGAAGGAGCGCGCTACTGGCTGCAATGGGCCGGTATGCCCGACAGTGTCTATTCGGAAAGTCAGGGAAAGAACGACTACACTGACGATTACAAATCCCGTGGTCTGTGGGTCAACTATCTGGCCGGCGGCTCTTCGGCCAACCCGACCGAACAGGGACTCCACATTCCCGTCGACTTATCCCTCGCTTTCCATACAGACGCGGGTACTACTCCCAACGACTCCATCATCGGTACACTGGGTATCTTCCATACCGAACCTTATGATGGGATCTATGCCAACGGAGCTTCCCGTGACCTCGCCCGTGACCTGACCGACCTGATACAGTCAGCCATCGTCGATGACATCCGCGCGCTGTACGATCCTGCCTGGTCCCGGCGTGGTATGTGGGATCAGTCCTATTTCGAAGCCCGTGTACCCCGTGTGCCTGCTATGCTCCTGGAACTGTTGTCGCACCAGAATTTCGCCGATATGCGCTACGGTCTCGATCCCCGTTTCCGGTTCACGGTCAGCCGTTCGATCTATAAAGGGATGCTTCGTTTCCTCAGTTCACAGTACAACACCGAATATGTGGTACAGCCTCTGCCGGTAGATCATATGAACCTTACTTTCGTTACCGGGAACGAGATCGAACTTACCTGGCAACCGGTAGAGGATCCTCTGGAACCCACGGCGCGGGCAGACGCCTACATCGTCTACACCCGCGTGGGTGACGGCGCATTCGATCAGGGAACCCTGGTGGATAAACCTTCTTACCGGACTTCCATCCCGACAGGTGTGGTATGTAGTTTCAAAGTCACTGCCATGAACCAGGGCGGAGAAAGCTTCCCTTCGGAGATACTTTCCGCGGCAAGAGCCATCCACGAAAAAGGAACCGTACTGGTGATCAACGGCTTCAACCGCATCAGCGCTCCGGCCGACTTTGATTTCCAGGCCGACTCTACAGCCGGTTTCCTGGATCTCACCGACCACGGTGTGCCTTACCTGAAAGACATCAGCTACATCGGACGGATGAAGGAATTCCGCCGCCAGATCCCCTGGATGGACGACGATGCCTCCGGATTCGGAGACAGTTATGCCAACTACGAGACAAAAGTCATTGCCGGCAATACCTTCGACTACCCGTCGGTACATGGCTCTGCTATACTGAAAGCCGGATATTCCTTTGTTTCCTGTAGCGATGAAGCAGTGAAGCAGGGTACGGTAGTACTGGAAAACTATCCGGTAGTAGACCTGATCCTCGGCAAAGAGTGTCAGACCAAGATGGGCCCGGGCGGGCTCCTTCCGCTTACCTACAAGACGTTTGACAAAGAGATGCAGAAAGCCATCACCGCTTATTGTCACAACGGAGGGAATATCTTTGTATCGGGTGCCTACGTAGGTACCGATCTATGGGACAACGTATTGACAGAGAGTGATCCGGAAGACCAGGCGTTTGCCACCGAGGTACTGAAATACAAATGGCGCGTCAATCAGGCGGCTGTAACGGGCAACGTGAAATCGGTAGCTTCTCCTTTCCGGACCTTCACCGGAACCTACGCATATTTCCATGAGTTGAACCCGGAATCTTACGTGGTGGAATCTCCGGATGCCATAGAACCTGCCGCCGAAGGAGCGTATACCGTACTTCGTTACAGTGAGAACAACTTGAGCGCGGGAGTGGCCTATCAGGGAGATTATAAAACCTGTGTATTGGGTTTCCCCTTCGAATCGGTAAAGACCCCGGCTGACAGAGAGCAACTGATGAAGGCGATCCTTTCCTTCTTTCAATACAAATAACCTGACGCACCTATGAGACAGAAATATATACTCTTCCTGAATTTACTTCTCCTGTGCTCCGCACTTCCGGCACAGGGGTTCCGGTTTGCACTCTTCACGGACACCCATCTGACTCCGAAGACGAATGCTCATGAAGACCTGCGACAGGCTGTAGATCAGGTAAACGCGACGGAAAGTGTTGAATTTGTACTGGTTACCGGCGATCTGACCGAGGAGGGAGACCGTGCTTCGCTCCAACAGGCCAGAGAGATCCTGGACCGGCTCAAAGTACCCTATTATGCCATCGCGGGAAATCACGAGACCAAGTGGAGCGAATCGGGGGTGACCGACTTCGGAGAGATCTTCGGTGGCGAACGTTTCCGGTTCGAGCACAAAGGCTTCCTGTTCCTGGGATTTAACACGGGGCCGCTGATGCGCATGGCCAACGGACACGTAGCGCCGCAAGACATTACCTGGCTCCGGGAAGAACTGGAGGCAGCGGGAAAAGAGCAACCGGTGATCCTGGTGACCCACTACCCGTTGCAGGACGGAGATGTGGACAACTGGTTCGATGTGACCGACGCGGTACGTCCGTACAACATCCGCACCTTCCTGGGAGGGCACTATCACAACAATCTTTTCTTTTCTTACGACGGCATACCCGGTATTCTGAACCGTTCTACCCTGCGTGCCAACCAACCCGCAGGAGGCTACAGCATCTACGATGTGACCGCGGACTCTATCCTTGTCTATGAGCATAAGATCGGCGGAGAGATGGAACAATGGCTTTCCCTCTCACTGACAGCATCCTATTACGACCTGGAGGGAGCACCTGATAAATATCCCGATTTTTCTGTCAATGAGACGTATACACAGGTAGAAGAACAATGGCTGGTGGAGACAGGCGTGGGGATCTACTCCTCTCCCGCGCTGTACAAAGACCAGGTATTTGTAGGAGACGATATGGGTTACCTGACCAGCTACTCCTTACAGGACGGAAGCAAACAATGGAGCTTTGCCTCCGGCAACCGCATCGTGGGCACTCCTGCGGCCGCGGACGGAGTCGTTGTCTTTGGCTCTGCCGACCGATATATCTACGGTCTGGATACCCGGAGTGGCAGAGAACTCTGGAAGGTGGCGGCCCGGGAACCCGTCCTGGGAGCAGTGACCATCGAAAAAGGGATCGCCTATATCGGCGCGAGTGATCATACCTTCCGTGCCATAGACACAAAGACCAGCCATGTGATATGGGCTTATACCGGGGTGAAAGGATACATCGAGACCAAACCGCTGGTCTATGAAGATAAAGTGATCTTCGGTGCCTGGGACAACACGTTGTACGCGCTGAACAAAACCAACGGAAAGGAACTGTGGAAGTGGACAGGCGGACTCACCCGCATGCATTTCTCACCGGCCGCGGTATGGCCGGTGGCTGCCAACGGCAAAGTTTTCATTACGGATCCCGAACGTGCCATGACGGCGATTGACCTGCAGACCGGCGAGACCGTGTGGCGCACCAGACAATCCATGGTACGCGAGACCATCGGCCTCTCGGAAGACGGACAACAGGTATACAGCAAAACCATGAACGACAGCATCGTGTGCTACGCCACAGCCGATGACGTTCCCCGACAGATCTGGGCTTCGGACGTAGGGTTCGGTTACGAACATGCTCCGTCGATGCCTGTAGAAAAAGAAGGGATTGTGTTCGGAAGTACCAAAGAAGGGCTTATTTTTGCTCTGAATCCGGAAAACGGCGCGGTGCGGTGGAAACACAAGATCGGGAATTCACTCACCCACACCGTAGTGCCTGTGAACCGGCATCAGGTATTGGTTACCGCTACCGGAGGAGAAGTAGCCCTGTTGAGATGGAACGAGTAGCAGCTTCTGTCGCCAACGCCATCCTGTATGTACAACGAACAGACAACAAAAACAAGATAAAGTTAAAACCTAATAACAACAGATCTATATGAACAGTACCATCAACTGCTTTATCCCTTTCGCGGGAAAAGCACAGGCAGATAAAACCATCCGGGGACTCCGAGAAAGTTCACTCGTAAAAAAGATCTATCTGCTGGCTACCGAACCTGTAACCGAAACTCCCGAAGGATGCGAAGTAATACCGGTAGAGGGCTTACAACACTCTTCTACCCTGAAAGCCATCGCGAACTGTTCCGACGCGGACTACACCCTGATCTATACCAAATATACCACCCTGGAAATGGGCTATTTCGCACTGGAACGCATGACCCTGCTGGCTGCCGACTCCGGCGCAGGCATGGTATACGCAGACCATTACCAGATCTGCGGCGACACCAGGACCCACGCTCCGGTGATCGACTACCAGCCGGGCAGTCTGCGGGACGATTTCAACTTCGGGGCCGTATGGCTGTTCTGCGCAGACGCGCTGAAAGAGTCTGTCTCACGTATGCAGGCCGACTATCGATATGCCGGTATGTACGACCTGCGTCTGAAACTCTCTCAGAAATACGCACTGGTACATATCAACGAATATCTCTACTCGGAAGTAGAGCAGGATACCCGCAAGAGCGGAGAGAAGATCTTTGATTATGTAGATCCGAAAAACCGCGACGTACAGATCGAGATGGAGCTGGCGTGTACGGAACACCTGAAAGAGATCGGCGGATACCTCAAACCGGAGTTCCGGTCCATCGCTTTCGAAGCAGGCGACTTTGCCTGTGAAGCCTCTGTGATCATTCCGGTACGCAACCGGATCCGTACCATCCGCGACGCGATCCGCTCGGTACTGAGCCAGAAGACCGACTTCCGGTTCAACCTGATCGTGATAGACAACCACTCTACAGACGGCACCACGGAGGCCATACGGGAGTTTGCTTCGGACGAGCGACTGATCCACCTGATCCCCGAACGTCAGGACCTCGGCATCGGAGGCTGCTGGAACCTGGGCGTGCACCACGCCTTGTGCGGAAAATTTGCCGTACAACTCGACAGCGACGACGTATATAAAGACGAGAATACCCTACAGATCATGGTCAACGCTTTCTACGAACAGAACTGCGCGATGGTGGTAGGTACCTATATGATGACCGATTTCGATATGAACATGCTCCCTCCGGGCATCATCGATCACAAAGAGTGGACACCGGACAACGGCCGCAACAATGCCCTCCGTATCAACGGACTGGGGGCACCCCGCGCCTTCTATACTCCGGTATTGCGTGAGATCAAGGTCCCCAACACCAGCTACGGCGAAGATTACGCGCTGGGGCTCAACTTCTCCCGCTGCTATCAGATCGGCCGTGTCTACGACGTGGTCTACCTGTGCCGCCGCTGGGAAGACAACTCCGATGCTTCACTGGATATCGTGAAGATGAACAACCACAACCTGTACAAAGACCGCATCCGTACCTGGGAACTCCAGGCAAGAATCGCGATGAACCGGACTCATTCCTGACACTGATATGAAAGAAGCCATACAACACCTTCTCACCGTACAGATACGTGACTGGGATACCGCGCGTACCAATTACGAAGCACTCCGGAACGTGCGTACCCGCTCGTTCACCGTAGGCGGATCGCCCTACTAGGTACAGTTCAACCCGGCTCGTATCGTCTCTTCGGCAGCGAAGGTAGATACACAGTCTATCCGGGCGCGCAAATGCTTCCTCTGCCAGGCCAACCTGCCGGCCATACAACGCGGCATCGGATTCGGAGGGCATTACACCATCCTGGTGAATCCTTTCCCGATCTTTCCGAAGCACCTGACCATTCCGGACACGGCGCACACCCCCCCCAGCGCATCGCCCGCCGGTTCGGAGACATGCTGGCACTGGCCGAAGTCCTGGAAGAGTACGTGATCTTCTACAACGGACCCGGATGTGGCGCCTCGGCACCCGACCATGTACATTTCCAGGGGGTAACAAAGGGTTCCTGCCTTTCGAGAAGAGCTGGCAGGCGAGTAAGACCGACCCGATCGTATCTTACAGGAACGCCACCCTGTGGCAGACCATCGACACGCTCCGCCACCCGCTGCTGATCGAGGCCACCCACAGCGAAGATGCCACGGAGCTGTTCCGGATTGTATACGAAGCCCTGGAGATACCTGCCGGTGAAGAGGAACCCCTGATGAACCTGCTGGCCTGGAAAGAGGAGGACAAGTGGATCGCCGCTCTGTTTCCCCGCGCCAGGCACCGTCCCCGCTGCTACTTTGCAGAGGGCGATGAGAAGCTGCTCGTCAGCCCGGCTTCCGTAGACATGGGAGGGGTATTCATTACCCCGCTGGAGAAGGATTTTGAAAAGATCACGCCGGAACAGATCGCGACCATACTTTCGGAAGTATGCCTGGGCGAAGAGGCTTTCCGCGCGTTGAAACAACGTATAAAAGAGAACGTATGAAAGAGCCGTATGTACATGTGGGCATTCTGTCCGAACCACAGATCGAGTTTATATGTTCCTCTCCCTACAGTTTCCGCGAAGAAAAAGTGACGGGAAAACAGGTGGTCACCTGGTGCGACGGACTGATCCTGTGGAAAGGCAGGCTGTACGACGAACTGCTGTTCGAACCCACGGAGGAGAATGCTTTTTTCGACCTGCTCGACGTGACCATCGGCATCAATTTCCACTGGGAGCGCAAAGAGGACCAGCGTTTCACGGGTTCGCTGAAGATCCTTGTAGAAGATAAAAAGCTCACTGCCATCAATGTCCTTCCGGTAGAGGAGTACCTCATCAGTGTGATCTCTTCGGAGATGAGTGCTACGGCCTCTTCCGAACTGCTGAAGGCCCATGCCGTGATCTCCCGCAGCTGGCTCCTGGCACAGATAGAGAAGAACAAAGAGCTTTCGGACGGTAAACAGTCCTACGTCTCCGGCTGGGAAAACGACGAAGAGCGCATCCGCTGGTACGACCGCGAAGACCATACCCGCTTTGATGTCTGCGCCGACGATCATTGTCAGCGCTACCAGGGCATCACCCGCGCCTCGGCGCTGCCGGTGAGGGAAGCCGTAGAGAGCACCCGCGGTGAGATCCTGAGCTATGCCGGTAAGATCTGCGACGCGCGTTTCTCGAAATGCTGCGGAGGGGCCTTCGAAGAGTTCCGGAATTGCTGGGAAGAGATCCAATACCCCTACCTGGCTCCTCAGCGGGACTACAAAGCAGAGATGTGGCTGCCCGATCTGCATCAGGAAGCGGAGGCTATCCGGTGGATACGTACCTCTCCGGATGCCTTCTGCAACACCACAGACAAGCATATCCTGGGACAGGTGCTCAACAATTACGACCAGGAGACGACCGATTTCTACCGCTGGAAGGTAGAGTATACCCAGGAAGAAATAGCCACGCTGACGCGCGAACGTTCGGGCATTGATTTCGGCGATATCCTCGACCTGATCCCGGTGGAAAGAGGAAGTTCGGGCCGTCTGGTACGCCTGCGCATCGTCGGAAGCAAACGCGTGCTCACCATCGGCAAAGAGCTGGAGATCCGCCGTACCTTCTCTCCTTCCCATCTCTACAGTTCCGCTTTCGTAGTAGACAGATCGGATATCCGGGAAGGAGTTCCCGGCAGATTCACCCTCACAGGAGCGGGTTGGGGACACGGAGTAGGTCTGTGCCAGATCGGAGCCGCCGTGATGGGCGAGCAGGGCTATCCTTACAGGGACATCCTGCTGCACTATTACATCGGTGCCTCTCTGGAGAAGTCATACGATTGATCCTACAGACAGTAATCTATCATCAACACACATATACCATGCAAGAAGAAAACGCAGGAACAACAACGAAAAGAAGTACCACCCGCAACCCGTGGGCCTGGATTCCGACCCTCTATTTCGCACAGGGGCTCCCCTATGTGACGGTCATGACCGTTGCCGTGATTATGTACAAGAACCTCGGACTCTCCAACACCGAGATCGCTCTTTATACTTCGTGGCTCTACCTGCCGTGGGTCATCAAACCGCTCTGGAGCCCCTTTGTAGATCTGGTCAAGACCAAACGCGCCTGGGTCATCGCCATGCAGGGACTGATCGCTGCCGGATTTGCCGGCATCGCCTTCTGTATCCCCACCGGTTTCTTCCTGCAATCTACCCTGGCCTTCTTCTGGCTGGTGGCTTTCAGCTCGGCTACCCACGACATCGCGGCCGACGGCTTCTATATGCTGGGTCTCACGTCGGGCGAACAGTCTTTCTTCGTAGGGATCCGCAACACCTTCTACCGCTTTGCCTCGATCTTCGGACAGGGCATACTGGTGATGCTGGCCGGCTGGCTGGCCGAAGGCAAGATCCTGGCTTCCGCAGGGGGCAACGTGCCTGTGGCATGGAGCATTACCTTCTACCTGGTAGCCGCCATCTTTATCGGCCTGACGCTGTACCACCAGGCCATACTGCCTTACCCCGCCAGCGATGTCAAACGTCCGGGACTGACCGCCAGCAAAATGATGCAGGACTTTGTCATGACCTTTGTGAGCTTCTTCAGGAAAAAGAACCTGGGACTGATGTTCTTCTTCATCCTTACCTACCGTCTGGGAGAGTCGCAACTGGCCAAGATCGCTTCGCCTTTCCTGTTAGATACTCCGGCTGCCGGCGGACTGCACCTGGCCACGGCCGACGTAGGCCTTATCTACGGAACCATCGGCGTGATCTCACTGCTGGTCGGCGGCATAGTGGGCGGATTGCTTATCTCCAGAGACGGCTTCCGGAAATGGATCATCCCAATGGCCATTGCCATCAACCTGCCCGATCTCCTGTATGTATGGCTCTCCTGGTCCATGACCGATAATTTCTGGTTAGTGACCGGTTGCGTAGCCATGGAGCAACTGGGCTACGGATTCGGCTTCACCGCCTATATGCTCTACCTGATCTATATCGCCGACGGCCCCAGCAAGACGGCTCACTACGCCATCGCCACCGGATTCATGGCACTGGGTATGATGCTCCCGGGTATGGCCGCCGGATGGATACAGGAACAACTGGGATATACCCACTTCTTTATCTGGGTGTGTGTGTACACTCCCCGGTATATTCGCTTCCATGCTGGTGTACAGAAAGATGGACCCGCTGTTTGGCAAAAAAGTATAACATTCATTTTTACATAACTTATAAACAACCCTTCTGATGGAACCCATAAAAATCGCCCTGATGAGCCTGATCCTGTCGTTTACTGTCGGCTTACAGGCACAAAAGATAACCATAAAGACAGGCATTGAGGTGCTGAAAGAGCAGAATTTCAAATGCCTCGAAGGAAAACGGGTAGGACTCATTACCAATCCCACCGGAGTAGACAATCAACTCAGGTCTACCATCGACATTCTCAACGAAGCCCCCAACGTGACCTTAGTGGCACTCTATGGTCCGGAACACGGAGTACGGGGCGATGTACATGCCGGAGACAAGATAGAGAATACTACCGACCCCTCTACCGGAGTGCCGGTCTTCTCCCTCTACGGAAAGACACGCAAACCCACCCCGGAGATGCTCGAAGGGGTAGATGTGCTGGTCTATGACATCCAGGACATTGGTTGTCGCTCCTTTACCTACATCAGCACCCTGGGCCTGGCGATGGAAGCAGCGGCAGAGAATGGCATCGAACTGGTCGTACTCGACCGCCCCAACCCGGTAGGTGGTCTGAAAATCGAAGGCAATCTCGTAGAAGATGGCTTCCTCTCATTTGTAAGTCAGTTCAAAATCCCTTATCTTTACGCCCTTACCTGTGGAGAGCTCGCGCTGATGCTCAACGGAGAGAATATGTTGGGCAAGCCCTGCAAGCTGCATGTGGTAAAAATGAAAGGCTGGAAACGCAAAATGGACTATACTCAGACCGGACTACAATGGGTGCCCTCTTCGCCCCACATACCGCATCCGCACTCAGCGATCTTCTACCCGATATCGGGTATCCTGGGAGAGCTGGGCTATATGTCTATCGGTGTCGGATACACCATTCCTTTCCAGATGTTTGCCGCCCCCTGGCTCCATGCCGAAGCACTGGCCGACAATCTGAACGCGATGCACCTGCCGGGAGTGATCTTCCGCCCCATCCATCTGAAACCCTTCTATTCGGTAGGACAGGGCGAGCATATGCAGGGAGTTCAGGTGCATATCACCGATCTCCGGAAAGCCGCGCTCAGCGACATACAGTTCGTAGTGATGCAGGAAGTCGCTGTGTTGCACCCCGACAAAGCAGTATTCGATAATGCCGACGAAGGGCGTTTCCGTATGTTCGACCAGGTATCCGGAAGCGATCAGATCCGTCTGCGGTTTGCTGGGAACAACCGTTGGGAAGATATTCGCGACTACTGGTACAAAGACGCGGACGATTTCCGTCAGCTTTCCAAACGCTACTATTTATACAAATAACCCTTTTGTCAGATACCATCATACGTGGATACAGAGAGCAGATACAAAGCATTCCTACAGGAGATCGGGCAGTTTATCCCTGCCGACCGGATCTATACCGATGAGTTACGACGGCTTGCCTGGGGCACCGATGCCGGCTTCTACCGGCTCATTCCCCGTATCGTAGTGCGTTCGGCACACGAAACCGAAGTGATCCGGCTTTTACAGGTAGCCCACCGCCTCGGCCTGCCCGTTACCTTCCGCGCCGCGGGCACCAGCCTGTCGGGGCAATCCATCAGCGACTCCATCTTAGTGATCGCCGGAAAGAACTGGGAAGCTTACACCCTCTCTGACGACTATACCCGGATCACCCTGCAACCGGGCATCATCGGGCAACGGGTCAATGAGATCCTCCGCCCCTACGGCAGGAAATTCGCTCCGGACCCCGCTTCGGTCAAAAGTGCCATGGTAGGAGGTATCGTAATGAACAACGCTTCCGGCATGAACTGCGGTACGCATGCCAACAGCGACCGTATGTTGCTGTCGGCGCGGATCGTACTGGCCGACGGTACCCTGCTGGATACCGGCAGCGAGCAGAGCCGTGAAGAGTTCCGACAGAAAAAAGCCGGTTTCATCGAAGAAATAGTCTCCCTGCGCGATCGCATCCGGGAGAATACCGTCCTGGCCGAACGCATCCGCCACAAATACGCCATCAAGAATGTGACCGGGCTCAATCTGCTGCCCTTTGTGCTGTACGACGACCCGTTCGATATCATCACCCACCTGATGGTAGGATCGGAAGGTACACTGGCCTTCCTCTCGGAAGTTACCATGCTCACCGAGCGCGACTCTCCCTGCAAAGCCAGTGCTATGCTCTACTTCCGCGACCTGCGGGAGGCCTGCCGGGCCGTACAGGCCATGAAAAAACTGACCGACAGCCGGGGAGAGGGGATCGTGAAAGGTGCCGAACTCTTAGACAGCAAATCCCTCTCATCGGTAGGTGACCCTGTCGTAGCGGATTTCACCGGAGCCGCGGCCGATGGCAAAGCCGGACCAACGGAGGAGACAGAAACCGTACATCGTAAATCTTCCGGTCTCACCGCCGTGCTTACCGAGACCTATGCAGATACCCGCCAGGAACTGACCTCACACATACAGGCTATCAAAGAGCTGCTGCGGGATTTCGAGACCTGTATACCGGTTGCTTTTACCGACAAAGAGGAAGAGTATGCCAGATACTGGGCCATCCGTTCCGGTATCTTCCCTTCGGTGGGAGGTACCCGTCCGCTGGGCACAACCTGTCTCATCGAAGATGTAGCCTTCCCGGTAGAACACCTGCCGGAAGCTACGGCGGAACTGCAACAGCTCCTTGCCCGCCACGGCTACGACGATGCCTGTATCTACGGCCATGCCCTGGAGGGGAACTACCATTTCATTCTCAACCAGTCTTTCGGTACCGAAGCCGAAGTAAAGCGCTACGAACAACTGATGGAAGAGCTCAAGACACTGGTGGCAGACAGATACGACGGCTCTCTGAAAGCCGAA
>Ga0192241_10283_pt1 | contig 26846 bp, 23 predicted proteins | sample Koala_Koa27_I3_FD_131239 | JGI IMG/M metagenome (GOLD analysis project Ga0192241, IMG submission 131239) | Enriched cells from koala feces incubated with labeled cellulose particles, San Francisco Zoo, California, United States - Koala_Koa2-7_I3 ... | reverse complement strand
CAAAAACACGGAGATAGGGAAGGGATCGTGGATAACACTGCGTTTTTTACCGGCTTCAAATAAGATCAAAGGCATCCATTGCGGATGCCTTTGTCTATGTTATAGGGTTATTCCGGATAAAATTTCCTGTGGGAGCAGACTATTAAACCAGTTCTCAATATGGGTGTACCCATTTTTCGCCACTTTTGAGGCATCCGACGGATCGTTGAGATTCAATTTATTGGCTATTTCCCATTCATCCGGTATGCCGTCTCCATCGGTGTCGATCCAGGGTGTTCCCGGAGCCAGGACAGGATATCCGCCTACTTCCTCCGGAGAGTCGATTATGCCGTCTCCGAAAGTCGGCTCGCCGGAACGAACTTCCCGGATGATCCGGCTCTCCTGCGCGTCCCGCCTCTGCGGAGTCGCCCCGACATAAGCCAATACCAACTCCAGGGCTTCCTGAGCCGGCTGGGTCGTTACAGGAGAGACTTCGAACGGCTCTGCGGCGCGTACTTCTTCTTCGGTCAGACCGCGGTCTATTACTACTCCGCCGTTCCAGTTGTCCGCTGTCACTGCCGGGTTACCTTCCAGTACATTTCCTTCGATATACCATTTTCCCTGGAAATTGTAGACCGAGGCGTTATCGATCCGGGCAATGCGGTCTATGATTTTCGGGCTGGTTGCCGGGCCGGGTTTGTAGTAATTGTTCACCATATTGATCGACCGGGGTTTGCCGTCGCATACCCGTGTCCCGTAATTAAATATCACATTGTTCCGGAAATCGAAGTGGAGAGTGGAATGCTGGTGGTTGCCGCCGATGCTCGGGTTGCGGCCCTTGCCGTGGGCAAACAGGTTGTGGTGGTTCGAGGAATACTCACCGCCCAGGGAGGCCGAAAAGCCGTGTTCCCCTTTTTCGTGGAGGTTGCGATTGAGCGGTTCGGACATCATGCACCATTGCACCGTCACGTTTTTGTTGCCTTTCCAGGAATTAATCCCTTCGTCGCTGCTCCAGCTTACCGTACAATGATCGACGATCACATTCTCCGAATGGGAGATCTCGATGCCGTCCAGGTGCGATCCTTCCAGGCCGGAATCCACACCTGTACGGATTTTGAGTCCCCGGACAATCACATCGTGCGTACCTTTGATGTTGAGCGGATAGTTTTTCAAGCAGATACCGTCTCCGGGGGCCGTTTGTCCCGCAATCGTGATATAAGGATTGCGGATATCCATAAAATTATTCAGTTCGATGGTTCCGCTCACATTGAAAACGACGATACGTGGACCTTCCGCCTCAACGGCTTCCCGCAGAGAGCCCGGTCCGTAATCGTTCAGAGTGGTCACCACGAAAACCTTCCCGCCACGGCCGCCCGGAGTAAAGGCGCCGTATCCTTCCGCTGTGGGAAAGGCCGGTAGCGGCTGGGGTGCCTGTGGCGCAGTGCAGGAGAATCCCAGTAATAAAGCGGCAGTGAGAGTTATTATTTTTTTCATATACTTTTGAATTATTTGTTCTTTTAACCAAAAGTAAGAAAAATAAAAATCGCTAATCTCCGTGGACGGTAATTATAATTGGATTTTAATCTCTTTGAAATCAGGGAGTAGTGTTTATAAACGCTACCCGAAGAATGAAGCAAATAAAAAAAGACACCCGAAGGGTGTCTTCTACTTAATCGCTTACCTGCGAAAGAGCGTTGCTCAGCATCATGTCTATGACCAAAAGCTCATGTTCATCCTGGATGACATGCTGGAGCCACATCTCGTCATCGCAAAGGTCTTCGAGAGGACCTTCGCATACTGTTTGATTGTAATTTTGCTGCATAGGCACATTTTAAAGGGTCCTTTTTCACAGAACGGGTTCCTTTTCGGATTATTGTGCGTCTATTGCAAAATTACCTGTTTTTCATCGATTAATTTCCGCAGATTGATCAGCGCGTAACGCATCCGGCCAAGCGCCGTATTGATGCTCACGCCGGTCTGGTCCGCGATTTCTTTAAAACTCAGATCGTTGTAATGGCGCATCATGACCACCTCACGCTGTTCTTCGGGCAGGAAGTCGATCAGCCGCCGGATGTCGGTGCTGATCCGGTCCGAGATCATATGTTCTTCGATCGTCCGGTCCGAAAACTTTTTATTGTTCAGCAGGTCGTACCCTACATCGTCATTGCTCACGTTGTTCTGCTGTTTCTGACGGCGGAAATGGTCGATAATCTGGTTATGGGCGATACGCATGACCCACGCTACGAATTTCCCGTTATCGGTATAACGTTCTTCGCGCAGCGATTTCAATACTTTTATAAAAGTTTCCTGAAAAAGGTCATCTGCCAGATCCGCGTCCTTCACCATCATCCGGATATAGTCGTATATCCTTTTGCGGTGTCGTTCAATGAGGATGGTCACCGCATCTTCATTGCCTTCGGAGTATGTTCGGAGCAACTCCTGATCGTTCAACTTATTCAGATTCATTCTGCTCGTTATTTATTGGCGCTAACGAAAAATCAGCCGCAAAGCCGTTTTAAATGGTATACGCCGTTTGTTATCAAGAGTAGATTTTAGTCTATAAGCAGATGTTTATCGATTATCAATGTGCAAGATATGGAAAAAAATTCTACTCTCCAAATTTTTTCATATTCACCCAGTTAGGCAAAACAAGCGTTGTGCCAAATTACGGATTCCGGCGGAGGGCCCGGTAAGAATAAAACGATTCCGCAGACTAAAAGTTACATTTGCGCCAAATCCACGTTCGGCGTGGGTTTGGCGGAAAAATATCCGGACAAAAAAGGGATGATCGGGGAAGTTAGATTCTGCCGGTCAGCCGATGTATTGTTTTAGTTTTTCGGGAAAAAGAATTTTTACCTCCTTCCGTTCGATATAAATGGAGCCTTCGTTCGACATTTCTCCTATTGCCCGTGCCAGGGCAGGGCGCGTGACTCCGAACAGGTCGGCCATCTCGCGCTGGGTAAGCGGAAGCCGGAATGCGTCGGCGCCTGTCGCTTGGGCTTGGTCGAGCAGGTAGCGGGAAAATTTGCCTTTGATGGTTTTGAATGTGCGGTAAACGACTTTATCGGATAAGGGTTTGGTGGTATCGGAAATCAGACCCAGGAAATTTTCCAGCAGTTTCGGGCATTCCAGCATCATCTCCGTCCACACCTTTTTGGGGAAAGAGACTGTTTCCAGCGATGTTTCCGCCACCCAATGCATCGGGAACCGGTTATCGTGGGCATAGAGCAGCCCGGGCATGATCACCCCAGGGCCGCGTAACCGTTCGACCGGGACCGGATCGCCTGTGGACGGCGGTGTTTCACAACGTACCGTACCGCTTGCCACAAGTATCAATGCATGACAGAGAGCACCTTTCAGCGCGATGATATCTCCCGCGGCAGCCTGATCGGCCGTATAGTCGGCCTGATCGAAAAGGGAAGAGATTTCTTCGGCGGTAAAGTTTCTGAAAAGCGGAATGCGGGTAAATTTGGTATACATAGCGCTGTATGATTTGTTACAAAATTAGGTATTTTCTCCGATTGTACCAAATTGAATCAGTGCCTTACCTCCTCTTGGACAAATGAGGAAGCATGGTTTTGGCTGTTCTAAAATCCCTTCACCGAAAATTTTACTTTTGAAAATAAAAAACGGAAAATTTTTCGCTTTTATGTGATTTTTTTGCAAACTTTACGGTTGTTATTCCAAACCAAAAGAAATCCAAAGCAATACTATGAAAAGAAATATGTATCAATGGGTCGAGGAGGTGATTGCCGCCGGCGATCGGAAAGCCCTTCTTATTATGACCCATCCCGGAATCGAAATCCTGAACAAAAAAGTAATCGATGCCGTGACCGACGGGGATGTCCACGCCCAAACGGTGATAGCGATCAACGAACGATTTCCTTCGGACGCTTCGACGGTTATTATGGACCTGACCGTTGAGGCGGAGGCTTTCGGTGCGGAAATTACTTTTGAGGAGAATGAGATACCCAACGTAGTGGGTCGTTTACTGAACAACGCGCAGGATGTGGAACAACTGGAGGTTCCGCCGCTTACCGCGGGCCGGATTCCGGAATACCTGAAAGCAAACCGGATGGTAGCCGAAAAAATTACCGACAAACCGGTGTTCGGCGGTGCGATCGGTCCGTTCTCCCTGGCAGGACGCCTGTACGATATGACCGAGATGATGATGGCAATTTATACCGAACCGGAAACCGCTGCTGTGTTGCTGGAAAAATGTACCGAATTGATCCTCAATTATTGCCGCGCGCAGAAAGAGGCCGGGGTGAACGGGGTAATTCTGGCCGAACCGGCGGCGGGTCTGCTGTCCAATGAGGATTGCCAGCAGTATTCTTCCGAATATATCAAGCGGATCGTCGATGAATTACAGGACGAAAATTTTATCGTGGTGCTGCATAACTGCGGGAATATGGGACACTGTACGGAGGCCATGGTCTATACCGGAGCGAAGGCTTATCATTTCGGAAACAAGATCGATATGGTGCAGGCCGTTTCGGATGTGCCGGCAGACCGCCTGGCTATGGGAAATCTGGACCCGGTATCGATGTTCAAACAGGCGACACCGGAAGAGATGTATAACGCGACGGCGGAGTTGCTGGAAAAAACCAAAGAATTTCCTCATTTTGTTCTTTCGTCCGGTTGCGATGTGCCTCCGCATGTGACTTTCGAAAATATCGAGGCTTTTTATAAAGCGTTGGCCGATTTCAATGCCAATTAGTTTTTCGATTTAAGGAATTGCATTTATTTATCCCCGGTAGAATTTCTACCGGGGATTAAATTTTTATTTTACTAAACTTGCTGTAGGCGTTGGGAAAATGTTATTCGATTATTATCTCATTTTGCAGCCTTTTTATTAGAGTTGACTTGCGCCCCTCTGCGGGGCGAGGCTTCTACTTTCTTTTGCTTGATCAAAAGAAAGTAGCAAAGAAAAATCAAGAATTTTATTCCGGTCACCCCAACGCCCTTGCCGCCTAGGGCGGCGATGGTTAAACAAGGGGTTCCCTGCATAAAATTCGGGCCTTTGCGCACTAGCCGTGCGTGGCTCTAAGCGGCCATTGGCCGCTATTGGGAATTATATTCTCTTAATTTTGGTGTGGTGATTTTGGCTAATTATTGAACATATGTTAAGAGAGAACTATGACACGGGTTACTCCGATCTCACGGATGAAATACTGATCGTGCGAGATGACCAGTAAAGTGCCGTTATAATTGCGTAGGGCCTGCGTCACGATTTCCAGGCTTTGGATGTCCAGGTTATTGGTCGGTTCATCCAGAATAAACAGATCCGGGGTGGAATTACTTATGAGTAAACAACAGAATATCAACCGCATCTTTTCACCCCCGCTTAATTGTCCGCACGGTTTATCCCAGGTGTCGAACGGAAATAAAAAGCGGTGCAGCTCTGTTTTGAGCAGATGTTCCGGGAGTTTGCGGGTATTAAACTTTTCTATCTGTCCCAATACGGCGGTCTGGTCGTCGATCAGGGAATACTCCTGGTCGATGTATAAATAATGAAGGCCCTCTGCCCGGAAAAGACTTCCTGTTGTTGGCTTCAAGGTGCCCAGAATCAATTTGACCAGGGTCGTTTTACCGCTTCCGTTATCTCCCTCGACCGCGATTCTTTCCCCGCTTCTGATTTGCCAGGATAATGGTTCGGCCCATAAGTTTTTTTCTCCGTAGGAAAAATTAATGCTGTCCGCTGTGAGTAATATTTTTCCGGCATGCAGGGAGGAATCGTCGAGTTTGATTTTCAGCAGCCGCTTATCCGGGGTTTGCTGCCGAAGTGTATTTAATTCCTCGGTGATCGCTCCGATTTTGTCCGAATGCACCTCTTGCAGTTTTTTAGCGGAAGCCGCTGCTCCGTCTTTGATGATTTTGTGCATGATACGCGGAACTCCCTCTTTTTTCATTTTTCCTTTACCCCTTGCCTCCTGCTTTTCTTTTCGCTCTGCGGCCTGACGGGCGGTTTTTTGGGCAATGCGGAGACTTTTTTCACGGTCTTCCACCTGCTCTTGCAAGGCACGGAGCCTGATCTCTTTCTGTTCCTTGTAAAATTCGTAATTCCCGCCGTAAACACTCACTCCCTGGCGGCCCAGTTCGATCGTGGTCGGGAGGAGGTTCAGCAATGTCCGGTCATGGCTCACTACAATCATGGCCGCAGGGTGGTTACGAACCAGTTCGTACAGCAGTCCGCGTGACGTTTTATCCAGGTGGTTCGACGGTTCGTCCATCAGGATGAGGTCGGGTTGGTGGATCGAAATCCCGCTTAGGAATACCCGCGTTTTTTCTCCTCCGCTCAGCGATTCCAACGGTTGGTCGAGGGAGAAACCGGAGAGACCCCACTTGTCCAGCGCCGCAAGAGCCTTTTCTTCGATCTCCCAGTCATCCTGTAGAACCGAATAATAATGATCTTCCAACTCCCCGGCCAGAATGTGGTCCAGAGCGGTGATCTTGGCCTCGATCCCCAATGCTCCGGCGATGGTCAGCCCGTTGTACTGCCCGAAATGCTGAGTGACGTAATACGTTTGTCCCGAAACGGCAATTTCGCCTGCCGACGGTTCGGCCCGCTCGGCTATTAGGTGTAAGAGGGTGGATTTACCGGAACCGTTGGCTCCGATCAATGCCACTTTTTCGTGTTCGGACAAAGAAAAGGATACGCCTTCAAATAAGGGCGTGCGGTCGGCATGGATATAGGAAAGGTGATTGACCTGAATGATGCTCATCATGATAAAGTGAATGGGCCGGTGTGGTTCCGGCGGTTAAACAATAGACTCCGCAACATCCGTACCCGGTGTCATGGAGTATTATCATCGGTTATTCACTTTATATCCGCATCGCAGTAGTTATTGGTTCAGTACAAAGGTAGAATGAATTTTTGAAAATCCGTACATTATTGCATTTCCGGCAGGTATTTCCAGAATCGGCGCGGCATGTGCTGCCGCTGCACCTTCGGGTTGATGCGTTCTTGGATGGCCAGCGCTTTGAAGTAGCCGTTCCACAGCTGCTGGAATAGTTTTTCGTCCTCGGCCATGAGCTTGTCGTTTAATAGCGCGCCGTCCATCGGGTCGGTCGGCAGGTTAATTTCAACCACTTTATGCAAGTCGTAATAAAAGCCGTACTTTCTCTTAATATCATACACGATCCATTTTTGGTCGGCAAACCGGTCCCGGAAATACCCAAGCGTAAGCGGCAGACAGTTGAATTTCGGTGAAATCGGACCGAAAAAGGTATTGTCCCCGGCTTTTTGAAAACGAACGAATTGACGGACACAATGGCTTTCTTTGGAAACCTGCATGGCCAGTTTATGCAGGCTCAGTATATCCGGATCGGCAAAGTTGGATTCCATACCGCGCAGGGGAGAATCGAATATTTTCCGGATATATCGGAATATAAGTTCGTCACAGCCGGGCTGTTCCGAAAGCCAGGCATGAAAGAGCATATTGGCCGCTTTGGGAACCATCTTTTTTTGCAGGCCTTTCCAGACCCGGTTCGATTTATAGGGATCGGTAATCACATGCCAAACCTGCCGGGTGAACATCGGTTCCGGTTCCCCGTCGCCGATCAGCTTTTCCGGAAAGATTTTTTCCGAATAAGCATCGAATACGGCGCTCAAGAGTCCTTCGAAGGATTTATCGTAATGGAAGATCAACATGGAAAAATGACCCGAAAATTAAAGTTTTATTCGTTAACGTAAAGAAACACTTAGCGGCCGATGCCGCATAATGGAAAGTCTGTGTAGAGCAAAGTCAAAACCCTATCGGGCGCAGCCCGACACCAGACCGAAAATGCATGGAGTGCGCCTTGTCTGACGAACGTTAGCCCGCAGGGCTATAAGGAGGAGTTGCGCGCGAGATGGATTTTCTTGAATTTTTCTTTGCTACTTTCTTTTGTTTCAAGACAAAAGAAAGTAGAAGCCTCGCCGCGCGGAGCGGCGAAAAAAAAACGAAGATGATGAAATAATAGCCATAAATTCTAATCTGGAAAAAGAAAAACGAGCTGATTGCGCGCCATCTCCTTGCGAGTCGGTTTCTTCGAGGTAAGAATCCGCCGCACGTTCTCCGGTTTCAACTCGTTGATGGTCTGCCCCGGCAGTTCGTTACACGTAATGAAATACTGCGCCTTCTTCATCACGACTCCGATTTTTTTCAGTCCGTAGGAGGAAAGCCTCCCGTGACGACGGGAGGCTACGATCAGCTTTGCCGACTTAACGCCGATTCCCGGAACCCGAAGGATCGTAGAGTAATCGGCTTTATTGATATCCACCGGAAAACATTCCGGATGGCGGAGTGCCCAGCCCAGTTTCGGGTCCACTTCCAGATCGAGGTTCGGACTGCCGTCGTCGACGATTTCTTCCGCGCGGAATCCGTAAAAGCGCATCAGCCAATCCGATTGGTAGAGGCGGTTTTCGCGTACCAGCGGAGCCTGGGTAACGGCAGGCAGGCGGTTGTCGTAATCGTTGACGGGTATATAGCCCGAATAATAAACCCGTTTCATGCCCTGTACCCGATACAGCATCGAAGAAAGCAGGAGCATTTCCCGGTCGGTGTCGTTGGTGGCTCCGACGATCATCTGGGTGCTCTGTCCCGCCGGTACGAACCGGGGGGCATGACGTATAGTCCGGCGTTCTTCCGCGCTGGCCAACAGCCCCTGCTGAATGAATGACATGGGTTTGTACACGCTTTCGTGGTCTTTTTCCGGTGCCAGGAGTTTGAGATTCGTCTCCCGGGCGATCTCCAAATTGACACTCATTCGGTCGGCATACAAACCGGCCTCGGCCACCAGTTCCCGGCTGGCTCCGGGAATACTTTTCATGTGTATGTAACCATTGAATTTATGGACTGTGCGCAGGTCTTTAATGACACGCACCATCCGTTCCATCGTATAATCCGGATTATTGATCACCCCCGAACTCAGGAACAGTCCCTCGATATAGTTCCGGCGATAAAACTCGATGGTCAGTTCGACCAGTTCGGCCGGGGTGAGCGCGGCGCGTTTAATATCGTTGCTCCGGCGGTTGATGCAATACGCGCAATCATAAATGCAGTGATTGGTCAGCATCACTTTAAGCAGGGACACGCAGCGGCCGTCCGCCGTAAAGCTGTGGCAGATGCCCCAGCCGTGCGCACTGCCGACGGTTCCGGGCTTATTCTTGCGGGTAGTTCCGCTCGAAGCGCACGACACATCGTATTTAGCCGATTCGGCCAGCGTGGTCAGTTTTTCCAGAATTCGTTCGTTCATAACACAAAGGAAAAAAGAAAAACCGAAATTTCAAACAATTAAGTTCAAATACCGAATAATTTTTCTGATCGCATTTTTTGCAATCGGTGTATCCATGCGGGTTTTCTGTAATTATTTACGAACGAACGGGTTGAAATTTCAGGTGGTTCGGAATTCTGAAATCGGGTTTGACGGCTTCATCGGAAATTTCAATTTTTTGTTCCCTTTCGAAGGTTGAAATTAAGGAAAAAATTCTAAATTTGAACCAAAGATTAAAACTAACCCTATGATTGAAATCCCTGAATCCACGACTATTGGTCTGCAGGCAAATGAAATGCTGGCCGGGAAAACGATCTCGGAAGTTGTTCCGGCAACCAGTCCGCATAAGTTTACGTTTTACAATGGTGAGGTAGAGAATTATCCCGATTTACTTGTCGGTCGGACGGTGACCGGAGTGGCGGGACACGGCGCTTTTGTTACGATCCATATGGACCAGGATACACATCTTACCATTGGTGACGGCACGAATATGAAATACGGGTGGCCGGAAGAACCGCGTCCGGCCAGACATCAATTGCTCGTGGAGTTTGCCGACGGTAGTTTTCTTTGTTTTACCGTAGCCATGTACGGGGCGATTTATGCTTTTCAGGGGGAATTCGATAATCCGTATTATCGGGGAAGCCTGGAAAAAACGTCACCGCTGGACCCCGCTTTTGACCGGACCTGGTTCGACACCCTCCGGGCCAATTCCAAACCGAGCTTGTCGGCAAAGGCTTTCCTGGCTACCGAACAGCGTATACCGGGTTTGGGAAACGGGACTTGTCAGGATATTCTCTTCCGGGCGAAACTCCACCCCAAGCGAAAAATCGCTGCCCTTTCCGACGAACAATGGGCGGAACTATTCCATACGGTAAAGCAAACGCTGCAAGAGATGGCCGATTTGGGTGGACGGGACACGGAAAAGGATTTCTTCGGGAAGTACGGAGCTTATCAAACCCTGCTTTCGAAGAACACCTGGAAAAACCCCTGTCCGGTTTGCGGTGGAGTTGTGGTCAAAGAAGCCTATCTGGGAGGGACCATATATTATTGTCCTGCCTGCCAGCCTTTATAAGGCGAAAACCTCCCCGGAACATACGGTTTAGAGGAAGGGAAGATTCCGGACTAAAAGGTTATGATGGCTTTACCACATACGGATATCGAAGATAAACCGATTTTCGTACAATGATCCGGTAACATCTTCCGTTGACCGGTTTACCGTACTTCATAAAGCGAAACTACACTTTTTCAGGCGACTCTCGATACTCCGTAGCCGTCACCCGATTTGTTTCGAAAGCTTTGGCTAATCCGCAAATCCGAGCTGTAACCGCAACCGAACATCCGAGATTCCGGCAGTAAGCGAGCCGATTTTCCAGCCAGACGCTTTACAGTGGCCCGTTAGGGTGCCTATTGGTTAAGGCTCTTTATGCACACCTGAAGAGATTGACAAGGTTATATTTTCTTATTAGTATTTTAAATTTTATTTATTTTTCGTAAATTGTTCCAAATTCTTCCAGCGTATGACAATATTAAAAATTCAAGAGGAAAGATTTATCAAACTAAAATCCACAACTTTTGCTGAGGAAAAAATTCGAGAAGTAAACGATCTCCAAAAATATCTGGTTAATTCTATCGATGTAGTCGAAGAAGGATTATTTGTATTATGTACCGAATTTCGTGGTTGGGAAGACAGTAATCGGAGTATTGATATTTTGTGTTTAGACAAAAATGGGAATCTTGTGGTTATCGAACTAAAAAGGACCGAAGATGGAGGGCACATGGATCTCCAGGCAATTCGGTATGCAGCTATGGTGGCCAATATGACTTTCGATCAAGCGAACGAAGAATATTCTAAATACATAAAAAAACTATATCTCCAATTGACCAGACGGGTGAAGGACTGATGAGATTCATGGAAGAGCATGAAATATCTTCTGAAGATTTCAATAAGGAAGTGAGGATTATATTGATTTCATCCAATTTTAATAAAGAAATAACCACTTCTGTATTATGGTTGATCGATAACGAAATCGACATTACTTGCATCCGACTGATCCCTCAGCGTGATGAAACCCAACTTTATTTCGACCTGCAACAGATAATACCATTACCCGAAGCAACATCTTACCAAGTGAGATTAAGAGAAAAACTTACAGAACAGAAGAAAGCAAGACGAGCTACGGGGCGAGACTATTCTAGATTTACTGTTTCCATTAATGGAAAAATTAAAACCAATCTCAGTAAACGAGATACAATCCGGTTAGTTATATCTGAGAGTGTAAATTACGGTCTTCACCCGGAAGAAATTGCCGAGCTAGTTGGTATCCGGCGTATTTTCATTGATGGTAATTACACTAATCGGGAAGAGTTCGAAAGGGCAAGAAAATGTAAAGATCCTAAATTTGATTCTACAAGATGGTTTATAGACGACTCTGATCTAATATGTTTTAATGGAAAAACGTATGCGTTTTCTAACCAGCAAATGATATCGCATATTGAAGGAGTAAAAAAACTTTTTAAAAAGTATCCGGAACTCCAAGGCCAAGTTACAAAAAATGGACAAGAAGACTTTTGCTAATAACAATTAGTTAGAAATACAACCTTTAATTATCCTTTTGCCCTATCCGTTCTATGGTTTCCGTGACCGTTTCGTAGTCGTATCCGCGGGAAACACCGAAGCGTAGAAGTTTTTCTTTTCGTCTGTACGGGTCTTCGTCTTTGATCGACTTGTTTTTCCGGCGCAGGTCCGCCTCCAGCCGGTCGGTCATGGATATTTCCCGGGCTTGCTGCATGGCTTGCCGGATGAGCTCTGCGGGGATTTTTTTCTGGTAAAGTGCTTCGCTGATTTTCCGGGAGCCCCAACGACTAAAGTTCAGTTTGTCCCGTACAAATGCCGCGGCGTAGCGCGATTCGTCGATAAACCGTTCTTTGAGCAGTTCACCGAGGATACTTTCCTGATCTTCCGGTTCGACAGCCCAGCGGGTCATCAGCCTTCGAGCGTCTGCGATGCAGGTTTCTGACCGCGCGCAACGATCCATCAACACTTTCAACGCTTCTTCACGACTTTTTGGTCTGGCCGGTGTATAGCTCATGGCGTATGATTTATCGTTTCGTTCCTTTTGCCATCCGGTCCTTGCCGAAGATATCCGAGCGGATTTCAATTTCTGTATACCCCCGTGCAGACAGCAGTTCCTGGATTTGTGGTCCGAAAACTTCGTTGATTTCAAAATAAAGCGCGCCCCTGTCCCCCAATCGGTTTTTGGCTAATTCGGCGACCCGCCGGTAAAACAACAACGGATCATCGTCCGGTACGAACAACGCGATGTCCGGCTCATGGTCAAGAACGTTCCGGTGCATGAGCGACTTTTCCGTTTTCCTGACATAAGGAGGGTTGCTTACGATCACGTCGAACATACCTTCCGGATGCTCCCGCAGGATGTCTGATTGGGTGAATTGGATATTCACCTGATTCAGACGGGCGTTTTGACGGGCGGTATCCAGGGCGCCGGAAGAAATATCGACGGCAAATACGGAGGCTTCCGGCAGGTTTTTTGCCAGTGAAACAGCGATTGCGCCGCTCCCGGTGCCGATATCCAGGATTCGGGGTGACGTACCTTTGCAGTCATGGATGATCCACTGCACCAGTTCTTCGGTTTCCGGGCGCGGGATCAATACCTTTTCATTCACATAAAACGGCAGGCCGTAAAATTCCGTTTCCCCCAGAATGTACTGCAGCGGACGGTGGTGCAGCAGCTGTTCCACGGCCTGGGAGAAGGCTTCGGAAGGTTCACACTCCGCTTCCGGCAATAAAAAAATATCTTCCCGCCGCAGACCGAGCAGTGATTCGAAGAGCTGAAAGGTTATGGCGCGCCCCTCTTCCGGCGGGTATACCTCCGAAACCACGGTGCAGGTATGGTCGAAATATTCTTTGCGTCGCATTACGGCAAATGTAACGGTTTCCGTCCGCTTCTGAAAATATAACGCAAGTTTGAAAATGATAATAAAACGGGTTATTTTATCATTTTGTTATATATTTGTTGTTCGTAATAAAATTTGAAGGTTATGTCGATTCAGTCCGCATCCAATGGAACTACCGCTATATTATTGATACACTGCCCGGATGAACAGGGAATCCTGGCAGCTGTTACCGATTTCATCAATGTGAACGGCGGTAATATTATTTACCTCGACCAGCATGTTGACCGGGAGCAGCAGGCGTTTTTCATGCGGGTGGAATGGGAGCTGTCCGGGTTCGTGATCCCGAAGGAGCGCATTGCCGAATACTTCGATACGCTGTATGCCCAAAAGTACAAGATGTATTTCCGGGTTTATTTTTCGGACTATACCCCACGCATGGCGATTTTTGTCTCTAAAATGTCGCATTGCCTTTTCGATCTGCTGGCCCGGTATACGGCCGGGGAGTGGAAGGTTGAAATTCCGCTGATCGTGAGTAATCATGCCGATTTACAGGAAGTGGCCGGGCGTTTCGGTATTCCGTTCCGTCATATTCCAGTGGATCAGTCCAACCGGGAAGAGCAGGCGGAGGTAATGATGCAGCTGCTGAAAGAATACCGGATCGATTTTATCGTGCTGGCGCGTTATATGCAGATTATTCCGGAGAAAATGATAGCAGCGTATCCTAACCGGATTATTAATATCCACCATTCTTTTCTGCCGGCCTTTATCGGGGCCAAGCCGTACCACGCGGCCCACGAACGGGGCGTGAAGCTGATCGGCGCCACGAGCCATTACGTGACCGCCGAGCTGGATGCCGGACCGATCATCGGACAGGATATCGCGCGCATTTCACATAAAAACACCGTCCGGGATCTGGTACACAAAGGGCAGGACCTGGAAAAAATTGTGCTCTCGCGTGCCGTCGAGAAACATATCGACCGTAAAATCCTGACCTACAAAAATAAAACGGTCGTGTTCAATTAGTCGGAGGACTTTCTTTTGTTTTGTTATCTTTGTGTATCCTTGCGTTCGGGGGTGCACAAATTTTTTTGTTATGAATTCAAAATTGACTTTTACCGCCGTTTTTCTGGTGCTGGCGTGTGTGGTTCTCCGCACGTCGGCACAGGAGAAAATCGAACAATGGGGCCGCTTTGAAATTACCCTGACCGATGCGACGGCGCAGAATCCGTTTACGGATGTCGAGTTGACCGCTATTTTTACCTGCGGTGAAGAATCGGTAACGGTAACGGGCTTTTATGACGGCAATAACCGGTACAAGATTCGTTTCATGCCGCAGACTATTGGCACGTGGGAATACGTCACCCGGAGTAACCTGCCGGGTCTTTCCGGTCTGACGGGTGAACTGGAATGCGTTCCGGCTGCGGGCCGCAACAACGGCATGGTGCAGGTTCACCATACGTATGATTTCCGCTATGCCGACCAAACGCCCTATTATCCGTTCGGAACGACTATGTATGCTTTTCTGCATCCCGATACGGAGCGGGAAGAACAGACCCTCCGTACCCTTGCCCAATCACCGTTTAACAAGATACGTATTTGTCTTTTTCCGAAAACATACGAGTACAATAACGATGAACCCCGGTATTTTCCCTACCGGGAAGTCGAGGGTGCCGTGCCGTATTCGGGCCGTCGGGCCGTGTGGGATTTCAGCCGGTTCGATCCGGATTTTTTCGCCCATCTGGAACGCCGGATCGACGATCTGGGCCGCTTGGGCATCGAGTGCGACCTGATCCTGTTTCATCCTTACGACGAGGGGTATTTCGGGTTCGACCGGATGAGTCGTGACAACGATCTGCGGTATGTCAAATATGTAGTGGCCCGGCTTTCTTCTTTTCGCAACGTATGGTGGTCGCTGGCCAACGAGTGGGACCTGCTCCGGCAAAAGACCCGTGAAGACTGGATTGAAATTTTGGAAACGGTAGCCCAAAGCGATCCTTACGGGCACCTGCTGTCCATTCATAACGGTAAAGTTTACTTCGATTACTACCATCCGCTGATCACCCATTGCAGTATCCAGAACGAGTCGGCCTGTGAGGAGTTCGGGCGCGCGGGGCTGATCAAAGATTGTTACCGCAAACCGGTTGTATTCGATGAAATCTGTTACGAGGGCAATTTCCCGAACCGTTGGGGGAGTCTTTCCGGACAGGAAATGACGTACCGGTTCTGGCAGGCTGCCCTGGTGGGTACATATGCCACCCACGGCGAAACATTCTCCAGCGACGATCATATAGCCTGGACTGAGAAAGGCGCGGTACTTCGGGGTGAGGGTGCACCAAGGATCGGTTTCCTGCGCGGGATCATCGAACAAACCGGTCCGTTGACCATTATCGACAATTGGCGTTATCCGAACTTTTCACGGGGTAGTAACGGTCAGGTGGTTATTTACCTGGGCAAAGAATCTCCGCAGGAGTGGTCATTTATGGTTCCGACCCGCACGCGCTGGGCGGACGGAACGAAAGTCAAAGTACAGCTGGTGGATACGTGGAATATGACTATTACCGATGTGGCGGACGAGTTTGTTACCAAGCGCGGACAATATGAAATCAACGACCGGGAAATGAAAACGGTGCAACTGCCGGGGCATCCTTATATGGCCCTGATGCTGACCCCGGAACCAGCCGAAGAATAAGCCTTGACATGCGGGTGAGATCAAATACAAACGGATGCTGAAAAGTGTCCTTTGCCCATAGGAGGCTGAATCATTGGTTGTCGTTTTTTCCTGTAATAACAAATGTTCCTCTGAATTTATCCTTTATTTGTTTTTGATGGTATCTCTGGGAAGTAAACCTGTTATGGATAACAAGAATTACTATCCCTCCAGGTATCCTTCTATGCCTGCTGACATTAAACTTCGTGATAAGTCTGAGTAACTACCGGCATCTTCATGTTGGTCAGCTTCCGCAACAACAAAATATACCGCAGAAACGGTGGCCGTTAAATACTGCAAACCGACAAAGAAAAGAGATAGGGCGGTTCGCCAGTATCCGGAGACTTTTGGCATCAATGAGAGAGTTGACAGCCCGGATTTCTCGTAAAGTTCTGATTTGATTTTGTAGTTCTGTGGATATGGGAATTACCCGTTTTACGCTGTTTTTCTGCGATCTTTGCGAATAATTCAGGCAGTAAGATTTTTGAATTCGCTTGGTTAGTATACCTGGTATAAGATTTCGGCTTTTCTACCGATTGGTTACGGACAGGAAACGGGAAAATGATAACACAAACCCGGTCCAAAAAACAAAGAATAGGGGCAAATAAAAAGGAGTTGCGTAAATGTTGTGCAGAAAGAAAATAAAAATACCGTAAGCGATTGTTTTCACTTGCGGTATTTTTTGCTTTGTGGTCTTACCAGGACTCGAACCTGGATTTAAAGTTTAGGAAACTTCCGTTCTATCCCTTGAACTATAAGACCGCCTTATTTCTTGGTCAGAAGTGATTATAGCTTGACGTTATTGAGGTTGTTACTGAGCGGAATATTTTCCGGCTCTCCGCATTTATTCGGAATGTTCCCGTCATAGGCCCACTTCAGATAGAGCGCTCCCCAGGTAAATCCGCCGCCGAATGCTGCGAAGACGAGGTTATCCCCTTTTTTCAGCCGGGACTCGTAATCCCACAGGCAAAGCGGGAGTGTAGCGGCCGTAGTATTGCCATACCGTTCGATGTTGACCATGCATTTATCAGCGGGAAGACCCATTCGTTTAGCCGTAGCGTCGATAATGCGCTTATTGGCCTGGTGAGGTACGAGATAACGGATTTCGTCCGCGGAGATGTGATTGCGCTTCATGATTTCGGTCGCGGCATCCGACATCCTGGATACAGCGGCTTTGAATACCGGTTGACCCTCCTGATAAATGGTATGCCATCCGCGGCGCAGGGTCTCTTTCGAAGGCGGATAAGCGGAGCCTCCGGCTTTCATATGCAGGTGGATGAAACCGCCTCCGTCCGAATGGAGGTCCGCATCCAGTACGCCCATACCTTCTGTGTTGGGTTCCAGTAATATGGCCCCGGCTCCATCCCCAAAGATTGGTGCGGTAGCGCGGTCATCGTAATTCACGATAGAAGACATTTTATCCGCACCCACCACGATCACTTTTTTATAACCGCCTTCGATGTATTTGGCACCGGTCTGCAGGGCGAACAAGAATCCGCTGCACGCGGCCGAAACATCGAATGCAAAGGCATTCATAATCCCGCATTTATAGGAGATCAGGTTGGCGGTAGAGGGAAAGAACATATCCGGAGTGACCGTCGCACAAATTATCAGATCGATATCCATCGGATCCGTATTTGTTTTTTCGAGCAGTTCACGAACGGCCCTGGTTCCCATATAAGAAGTCCCGATGCCATCTCCTTTGAGGATATGACGGGTTTTGATCCCGATCCGGGTCATGATCCACTCGTCATTGGTATCTACCATGCGGCTCAGTTCGTCATTATCGAGGATATAGTCCGGCACGTAGCCACCGACCCCGGTAATCGCAGCGGTTATCTTTTTTTCCATTATTTGAATGCCTCCTTGAATTTTTCTACGATGCCGGCTTGTGCGGCATGTTCGGTGTGCACGATCATATTCCGGATCGCTTTGGGCGAGGAATGTCCGTGACCGATAATAACGGTGGAGTTGATACCCAGTACGGGTGTGCCTCCGATTTCTTCATAATTAAGAGCTTCGATAAACGGAGAGCTAACGCCCTGTCTTTTTATCAGGCTGTAAAAACCTTCCGCTTCTTTGAGCATGGCGTTGCCGACGAATCCGTCGCAGACGATCACGTCGGCGGTTTTCTGATCGAACAGGTGGTTCGCCTCTACATTACCGACAAAGTTGAATTCTTTGGTGCCTTCCATGATTTCATACGCCGCTTTGGCTACCAGGTTGCCTTTTTCCGGCTCTTCCCCGATATTGAGCAGCGCCACACGCGGATTTTCAATGCCGAGCATGCCCCTGGCGTAGATACTTCCGATCAGCCCGTACTGAAACAGTACATCAGGCTTACAGTCCACATTCAGCCCTACGTCCAGCAATACCGAGCAGCCTCCGTTTTCAGCCGGAATCTGTGTAGCGATGGTCGGGCGTATCACGCCTTCGATCTGCTTGATCACCATACTGCTTCCGACCATCATCGCACCGGTACTCCCGGCACTGGCAAGTCCCTGGATCAGTCCGGCTTTGAGGTGCTTAAAACCGACTACGATACTGGAATCCGGTTTCCGGGTGAAAGCTTGCGCGGGGTGTTCCCCCATTTCGATGACTTCAGAGGTATGGACAATATCAAATGAATCAACGGAAGATCCTTCGGCAAGAAGAATTTCCGTGATCCGATTCTGGTCGCCAAACAGGGTAATCCGGGTTCCTTCCCCGAGGTATCCCAAGGCTTGAATGGCTCCTTTTACAGCAGCTTCCGGGGCGAAATCACCGCCCATTGCGTCTACACCTATATTCATAGGGCACACGCTGTATTATTCGCTTTTCTGCTCGGTGGTTTGTTTTCCGCGGTAGAATCCACAATCCGGACAAACCCGGTGGTAGAGGATCATCGAACCACAGTTGTTGCAGGTTGCCAGAGTCGGCAGGGCAGCTTTGTAATGAGTTCTTCTCTTATCCCGGCGTGTGCTGGAGATTCGGTGTTTAGGATGTGCCATTGTTTTAAATCAATTAAGTCGTTCTTGTTCTTTTTTTTCTTCGTTTATTCGGAGAGGGGGTTATTCGTCCCGGGCCTCCTCTTTTTCCATCTTCTCTCTGATGGCGGCCAGTTGGTTTTCCCAGGCGGCCTGCGTTTCATTTTTTGATTCCGGACCCGTATTTTCTTCCGGGAACATCGCCTCGAATTCATCCCCTGAAACGATCCGGAAGCGGCTCAGCATCTCCGGGTCACAGGTGGGATTCCCCTGCTCGTCCAACGGATGAATCCGCTGGTAAGGCAGGCTCAGCAAAATACTTTCATAAATATACTGGGCCAGGTTCACCTCGGTTTCGACCGGATGGAGCCAAAGCACATCCCCGTCGCTTTCGGGGGGATCTTCGGTAAACTTCACCAGAAGCGTCCCTGTATAGTCGACCGGAATCCGGAATTCTTCCACACACCGGTCGCAGGCAACGTCCACGCCTCCGGTCATGGAGAAATCCAGGCTGAGCATGGAGGGCTGTTTTTTTACATCGACCTGCACATCAACATCTCCCTGAGTGACTTCCGAGTTCTCGAAAGCCGCAAAAAAATCATCGTCCACGGTATACTCATAGTGATGAATGCCGGTCGATAACCCTTTGAATTTCAAGTTATATGCGTCTAATGTAGCCATTTTCCCAACAAAAAATGTCTGACAAAGGTAACCATTTTTCGCTTATATCCAATAGTTTGCCGTTTTTGGGCTACGATGTCCTTGCCTGGTGTACCAGGTATAGGTCTGCCAGGGCGATCGCTGTAACGGCTTCAACCACAACGGGAACCCGTAGGGCGATACAGGCGTCGTGCCGCCCTTTAACTACGAGCTCCTCGACCTGGTCTCTTTCTAGGTTTAGGGTTTGTTGCCGGGCCGATATACTCGGTGTAGGCTTTACGGCCACCCGGAATACGATCGGATTTCCGTTGGAGATTCCTCCGTTGATTCCCCCGGCGTGATTGGTAGCGGTTTTCCCCGTTGCATCGACGATCGGGTCGTTGTTTTCGCTGCCCCGCATCCGTGCCGCGTCAAATCCGGCTCCGAATTCGATGCCTTTTATAGCCGGAATCGAAAAAACAGCGTGGCTGATCACGGACTCCACCGAATCGAAGAACGGTTCTCCGCATCCGACCGGCAAATTTTCCACGGTGCATTCCACAATTCCCCCGACCGAATCCTGCCCGGCCATTGCCTTTTCAATCACCTCGGAAAATCCTTCCGGGTCACTGCATCCGCCGATTTCCCGAACAGAGGCCTGAATAGCTGTAAGGCCGAGAATTTTTTTGGCAACGATTCCCGCCGCAACCAGTCCCAGGGTAATACGACCGGAAAAATGGCCGCCTCCCCGGTAATCCTGCCAACCGTTGAATTTCTGCCCGGCCACCCAGTCGGCATGTCCCGGCCGGGGTTGTACGATCAGGTTGCTGTAATCTCCCGACCGGGTATTTTCATTTTCAAACAGAACGGTCAACGGCGCACCCGTAGTATGTCCTTCAAAGACACCGGACACAATTTTCGGCCTGTCCGATTCTTTCCGTGGAGTGGTTCCTTTCGCCCCGCTTTTTCGGCGGCCGAGGTCTTCCAGCAGGTCGTTTTCGCACAAGGGAATCCCTGCCGGACAGCCGTCTACGACGACTCCTACCTGGACTCCGTGCGATTCCCCGAAAATCGATACCTTTACTATGCGTCCGAATGTATTCATGTTTGCTATGAAATTTTATACCGGGCCTCCGTATAGAAACCCGGTACTTTGATCGCTCAAAAATAAATTATTTCCACTTTTTTACCAAATCCTCAATGGGTAGCCTTATACCAGGCGGTTTCGGTTTTGTCGGAAGCTAAGTTATTAATACTCGGATCGGAAATCGTTAAGCCGGAATAAGTATTAATTTGAATTCTGTCCCCTCCCGTCAGAGAAGTAAAATACTCAGGGGTATGTCTTTTATACCGGCAGGGTACGGTGAGTTCCAGTTGTGCATTAAACTCGGCAAGCAGCTCGTTGTCTGGACACAATTTGGAAACATAGTCGCCATAATCAAAGAACACGACCGGCCTGTATCCGTCCATCATCTGAATTTGATCCCGGAGCGATTCGTTAAATTCAAATTGGCGGTTAATTTCTTTCATGATTGCCGCCAAATTATCCATTTCCGAACATACGGTTACCGCGATAGTACCGCAGGGGGTGCTGTAATTCGAGTAAAATTGATAAAATGCTTCTACAACGCCTTCATAATCGACCTTTCCGGTCAGGTGTTCCCCTACCAGATCATACGGGAATCCATAGAACATCACTTCAGTAGGACATCCGATTAAATGGTCGGTAATGTCTTTAAACTCATAAGCTACTTCTACACAAGACATATAGCAGTCGTCAAAAAGAAGGTATTCCCATTTTACGCCAGCCTTTTTTACTGCGGCGGTGAGCGTGGTAATATCTGTTTGTGATTCGGCTGTAAGCCCACCGAAGAGGCGGGTTAAGCTCACTCCATTCTCATCGAGGTTGTCCCAATGGAATTTCATGGCGGCGCGCGACTTCCACCTCGATTCAACCGTAATCCAACCCAACCCGTGGCTGCCCACGATCATGGAATACTTCGGGGCGGGACAAAAAGTAAGGGCATCAGTAATGATTCCGCTTAATCCGTCTGCTGTGGTGAATTCCGGATTGCTATAACTTTTCAAAGGGATGGTGTCGCATTTATCTCCTGCATATTTCAATTCGAATAATTCGGCTTTGGTTTGGGATTGGGCCAGAAAAACAACGAATCGGTCAGAGCGTATCCGGTTCTTTACTATGGACTGTTGAAGCGCTTTCAGATTTGTTTCAAAGGCGCCCAGCAGATTCGTCGACCACGGCATATACACAAACACGGTGCGCTCCACATCGATTTGGTCCGGCGTGGGGACATCATCTTCCACCGAGCAGGAGAATAATCCTATGCTTAATAAAATCGCTAAAAGTTTAATTTTTAATTTCATCTGGTAATTTGAATTTTCACAAATATACAAACAGTTCCCGATTCCGGGAACTGTTTGAGGTGTGTTACTTACTTTTTATAATTCTCTATCCCTCGTTTCAGGAAGTCGATAAAGGCCTGCACATCCAGATCGTAGGCTCGTGATTCGGTCAGTTCCTCACCTTTATCGTCCAGCAGTGCGTAATAAGGCTGCGCGCTGGTTCCGAACCTTCTCATGGCGAAGTCGGCATTGATCTGTCCGAGTCCTTTCATCACTTTCCCGCGGCTGTTGGTGACCCACTGGCTTTCGGGCAGGCGGGTTTTATCATCTACATAAAGAGCGATAATCACATATTCATTGCGCAGCAGACTCAAGACTTCCGGATCGGACCACACGCGTGCCTCCATTTCCCGGCAGTTGACGCAACCGTGCCCGGTGACATCGATAAACACGGGTTTGCCGACTTGCTTTGCATATGCCAGGCCTTCCTCATAATCAAAGAACCCGGTGAGTCCGTGCGGCAGGTGTAAAAAATCCCCGTATTTCACCTTCACCGGTCCATCGCTCTGCACACTGGCGGAGGAATGTCCGGCAGAATGGCCTTCGCTTCCCAGGATATAGTCCTGCGTATGCATCGGCGGCAGATAGCCCGACAACGCTTTGAGCGGTGCGCCCCACATCCCTGGAATCAGGTACACGACAAAACTGAATATTACGATCACGAGCGACAGCCGGAACACGCCGACGTATTTTACGTCGCTGTCGTGTTTGAATTTAATTTTACCCAGCAGATAAAGTCCCAGCAAAATTCCTACCACAATCCAGATGGCCAGGTATACTTCCCGGTCGAGCAACCCCCAGTGGTACGTCTGGTCGGCGATGCTCAGGAATTTCAGACCGAGCGCAATTTCCACGAAACCCAGCACGACTTTCACCGAGTTGAGCCAGCCGCCCGATTTAGGCAGGTTTTTCAATACGGACGGGAAGAACGCGAGCAGGGTAAATGGCAGTGCGAAGGCAATGGAAAAGGCCAGCATGGTCACGATCGGTTCCCAGATTTCCCCTTGTGTGGATTTGAGCAGTACCGAACTGACGATCGGGCCGGTACATGAGAAGGAAACCAGCACCAGTGTGAGTGCCATAAAGAACACCCCGAACATCCCGCCTTTATCCGCGTTGGAGTCCGCTTTGTTGACCAGTTTGGTAGGCATGCGAATTTCGAACGCGCCGAAGAACGAGGCCGCAAAGACCATAAAGACAATAAAGAAGAGGATATTGGGTAGCCAGTGCGTGGCGATCCAGTTAAAAATACTGGTCGTTACGTTTTCTCCTCCGATAAAGTAGGTGGCCATAATAATCACGGCGATCGGCAGGGTATAGAGGAGGATAATAAAGAATCCGTACATCGAAGCATTGAACTTCGCCTTGGCTTTATTTTCGCTGCCTTTCATAAAGAACGATACGGTCATCGGCGCCATCGGGAACACGCACGGGGTCAGGAATGCCGCCAATCCCCAGGCAATGGCTTCGAGGATAATGGCCCATAACGAAGTACCGGAAGCTGATTCAGTTTCCGGTTCATCGATTAGGGGTGTTTCAATTTCCGGCTGTGTTACGGCCGGTGCGGTGTTTACTGCGACTTCCACCGGTTCGGGTTCATCCGCCGCGGCATCCGTTTCCGCTTCCACGGGCGGGGCGGCAGCTTCAACAGGCGGTGCAGCCGGCTGTGATGCCTTAGCCGCGGGCAGTTCGACGGTAAAGTCCCAGTCGGTCGGGGCCAGACAGCTCTGGTCGTCGCACAATTGGAAGTTCACGCTCGCTTCCATTTTCACCGGATTGGCGGAGGTCACTTTTACTTTCTGGATAAATTCGGCTTTATCGGAATAATACCCGATTTCCATGCCGAAGATTTCATCCATAATGCGTTTAGCCTTCACTTTTTCAGTGACTTTTCCGACGAGTTCCACTCCGGCAGCCGGAGTAAATTCGAATTCGGTGGCATTCGGCCCGCCGTCATACGGTCCCAGGTCGTACAAATGCCATGGCGGTGTGATGGTTGCGGTGAAAATCACCTCATATACATTTTCCGTGGAAGTGGGCTTCACCTCGTGTTTCCAGGTGGCAGGGTCTGCTTGCGCGGAGAGCGTCAGGGAGACAAGCAGCAAAAATCCTGTCAGTAAATATTTCTTCAGTGCCATTGGTAAAGGGACTTTTAAATTATTATGCAGACAAATATAATGGTTAAAATTTTAATATAAAAATGATTTTTTGGTAAAAAGATGAAAGCATTGCCGCAATTTAATATGAATTTCATATGGGAACCTTTTTTCTGTTCAACCGGCTCCTTTTGGCGGTTAATCTTCCAGCTCCCAATCGGTTCCGTCTTTGCGGTCTTTCACCACGACCCCGAGCCGGGTGAGTTCGTCCCGGATTTTATCCGAGGTGGCCCAGTCCTTCCTGGCTTTGGCTTCCACCCGGACCTGCAGGATCATATCGATGAGTACCCCCAGTCGGTCCAGGTTGCCTGCCGGCTGCTCATCCTGCAATCCGAGCACATCGTAAACCAATTCATACACGCTTTTTTTCAACAGTTCCAGTTCTTCGGCCGTAATGGTTTGCGATCCGTCGTAGAGTTGGTTGATGATCCGTACCCAGTCGAACATCACGGAGATGGCTATCGGACTGTTGAGGTCGTCGTTCATCGCTTCCCGCCATTTTTCATCGAACTGCGTTACCTCGACGGAAGAGGCCAATGCCGGTTTAATTTTATCCATGAGCCGTACGGCTTTCATCAGGCGTTCCAGTCCTTTTTCGGCCGCCTGCAGCGCTTCGTTGGAGAAGTCCAGTGTACTGCGGTAATGCGCCTGAAGAACAAAAAACCGGATGGTCATCGGCGAGTAAGCCTGCTCCAGCAGGGGATGTTCCCCGGTAAAGAGTTGATCTAGGGTGATAAAGTTACCCAGCGACTTGGCCATTTTCTGCCCGCCGATGGTAATCATATTGTTGTGCACCCAGTAGTTGGCCGACTGCGATCCGCAGCAGGCGGTATTCTGGGCGATTTCCCCTTCATGGTGGGGAAAGATCAGGTCCATTCCTCCTCCGTGAATATCGAATTTTTCACCGAGGTATTTGATACTCATGGCCGAACATTCGACGTGCCAGCCCGGAAAACCGACGCTCCACGGTGAGGACCACCGCATGATATGCTCCGGCGAGGCTTTTTTCCACAGCGCGAAGTCACACGGATTGCATTTGTCGCACTGTCCGTCCAACTGCCGGCTGTTGGCCTGCAATTCATCGAGCACGCGCCCGGACAGAATCCCGTAGGTATGTTTCTTATTATAAGCGTCCACATCGAAATAAACCGACCCGTTCCGTTCATAGGCAAATCCGTTGTCCAGAATCTTCTGCACGACTTCGATCTGCTCGATGATATGTCCGGAGGCCTGCGGTTCGATGCTGGGCGGCAGGACATTCAGTCTTCGCATCGCCTCGTGGTAACGATTCGTATAAAACTGCGCCACTTCCATCGGCTCGAGTTGTTCGAGCCGGGCTTTTTTCGCGATTTTATCTTCTCCTTCGTCCGCATCGTGTTCCAGATGCCCCACATCGGTAATGTTCCGCACATACCGGACTTTGTATCCCAGATTCTTCAGGGTACGGAACAGCAGGTCGAAGGTAATAGCCGACCGGGCATGTCCCAGGTGTCCGTCTCCATAGACGGTCGGCCCGCAGACGTACATACCCACAAAAGGCGGGGCGATCGGGTGGAACGTTTCCTTAGCGCGGTTCAGGGTATTGTAAAGGGTCAATGTTGACTCCATATCGATTTCGTGAATTAGGCGGATTATTCTCTTAGAACGGAAAAGCACTATTTTTGTTTTCCGTACCGGAATAAATCCGGGAGTTTTGCGTTAATTTTCTAACTTTGCGCCAAAAGTACAAATTAATGGCGTATTATAGGTATGCTGCCGGTTAAAAAGATTTGAGAAATGACCCCATTGAACTCATACAAGAAGTATAACCTGATTTTCGGCTGGTTGAGTTTCGGCATCGCCGCATTGGTCTATTTACTGACGATGGAACCTTCGGCCAGTTTATGGGACTGTCCCGAATTTATCGCCACGTCTTATAAACTGGAAGTGGGGCATCCTCCCGGAGCGCCGTTGTTCATGATGATTTCCCGTATATTCACGCTTTTCGCTCCCTCGCCGGAGTATGCCGCTCTCACGGTGAACACGATGTCTGCTCTGGCGAGCGCTTTTACGATCCTCTTCCTTTTCTGGACCATCACGATGCTAGGGCTGAAGTGGTTCGGTAAAAAAGGGGAGGAGCTGTCGCAGGGGCAAACCTGGGCGGTGATGGGCGCGGGCCTGATCGGTGCGCTGGCTTACACGTTCAGCGATACCTTTTGGTTTTCAGCGGTCGAGGCGGAGGTTTACGCCCTGTCGTCCTTCTTCACGGCGATCGTCTTCTGGGCGATGCTCAAGTGGGAGCAGGTGGCTGATGAGCCGCATTCCAACCGGTGGCTGGTCCTGATCGCTTACCTGATGGGGCTGTCGATCGGGGTTCACCTGCTGAACCTGCTCGCGTTTCCGGCTATGGTGTTTATTTATTATTTCAAAAAGTACCCGAAAGTCACCCGAAAAGGCGTTTTGGGCGCGTTCGGTATTTCCGTGGCCGTAGTCTTTTTCGTGCTGTACGTCATCTGTCCGTGGACCGTCAAGTTGGGAGCGTGGACGGACTATCTGTTCGTCAACTCTTTCGGTCTGCCGGTAAACTCAGGGATGGCTGTCTATGCCGTACTTCTTTTCGCTTTGCTGGGCTGGGGGGTATGGTTTACCTACCGCAAGGGACGGATCATTCTCAATACTTTTTTATTAATGGTGACCGTAGTGGTGCTGGGGTACAGCTCTTACGCTTCGGTGATCATACGTTCGTCGGCTAATCCGCCCATGAACAGCAATGATCCGAGCAATCCGTTCGGCTTGTTATCCCTGCTGAACCGTGACCAGTAC
>Ga0192241_10280_pt1 | contig 27005 bp, 26 predicted proteins | sample Koala_Koa27_I3_FD_131239 | JGI IMG/M metagenome (GOLD analysis project Ga0192241, IMG submission 131239) | Enriched cells from koala feces incubated with labeled cellulose particles, San Francisco Zoo, California, United States - Koala_Koa2-7_I3 ... | reverse complement strand
CACGCATTGGGTGAAGACTTCCTGCAAAATTATTTAGGAATGATAGGCTTGCCTATGGATATGTATCCGGCATTCCCTACCGATCAAAAGGTGGTTCTGCTTACTGCCCAGGCTGCTAAAGATCCTACGGTTGTAGATAAAATCAAGAAGCAGTTGCAAAGCGGCCGTGATGTGGTTATCACAAGCGGACTCCTAAAGAGTATTCCGGAAAAAATAGCCGAAGTATCCGAACTGAGATGCACAGACCTGAAAGCCATTGTCAATGACTTTGGCAAATACGGACAGTCCAAGCGTGAGTTCCTGATTCCGCAGGTGCTTTATCAAACAAACGACTGTTGGGAAATAGTAAGTGCAGGTCGCCCATTGACCGGTGGTGTATCCGGTTATCCTATTGTTCTGCGTGCTCCTTTCTCTACAGGCAATATGTATGTACTTACTATTCCCGATGATATGGGTAATCTGTATGACTATCCGGCGAGTGCACTGAATGAGATCCGCCGCATTATGAGCAAAGATCTGGGTATATATAGAAGGTCCGTCCAAAGTGGGATTATTCTTATATGATAATCAGACTTTGGTTGTGGAAAACTTCAACGATGAAGCTGTAGAGATTCACATTGTAGCCGATGAAAAGATGGCTTCTAAATTGATGGATTTATTGGGTGGTGAAGTTTTGAACTATATCACTACCGCATCTCCCGATAAGAGAAATCCTTCCATTCGCCAAAATGTATTCAGACTATCTTTGTTGCCTCATTCATATAAGGCATTCAAATATAGTAAATAGGTGTTTATATAATATGCGATTCCCATATTGTGGAGTGGGATAGAGAGTGAAACAGGACTCGGATACAAAAAGTGATCTGAGTCCTGTTTTTCTTTAAAAGAGATTGATCAGTTGAAATATGGAAACCTTACAATAAAAAGTGTGATAGAAATTTGTTTGTAACAGGCTGTGGCTTTATCTTTGAGAAATGTTGAAAGAACTCACTATGAGAGTTTTATAGAAAGGTTAGTATATTTAGAGTAAGAAATTTAAAGTTTAGGTTTATGGTTAAACGTTATTATTGTGCAGGCATTCTATTGTTTGCAATGGCTTTGTTCCCTCTTATGGCTCAAGACAATGCAGCAGCCAGAGAGATGGCTATAAAGATAGCCGACCGTATTGTTGCATCTACGTCTTATGAGTTTAAAGACGCGAAGACTGGTAAGATTTATACCTCGCTGAAGGGAGTGCCTTTGAATCCCGACATACGTGTAAGCAGCAAATACCTGGATTGGCACTATACCAATGGAGTGACAAACATTGCACTGATGGAGCTGGGCGATAAATTGCAGAACCGGAAATACGAAGACTATGTTTTAAAGAATATGAAGTTCATCTTCGATAAAGAAAACCAGTCCTATTTCCACCGTTTATATGATAAAACTTTCCGCGAGGGAGGTTGGAGAGACGTTCCCCGCCTTAGTTGGCACATGATTTATAGAAACAAACGCCTGGATGATAACGGGCCGATGGGGGCGAGCCTGATTGCCCTGAATCATCGCCATCCTGATGAGGCTTTCCGGCAATACATTGAAATCACCAATCATCATATCACAGTTTCAGAACCCCGTTTGGCTGATGGAACGATTGCCCGTCTGTGGCCTCATGTGAACACTATCTGGGCAGATGATGCTTTTATGGCCGTATCGTTTATTTCCAGAATGGGAGAGGAGACCGGTGATAAAAAGTACTTCGATGATGCTGCCAACCAGATTCTGAACTATACACACTACCTGTGGTGTCCGGAAAGCAAATCTATTATCATTGTTATCATACAGACAATAGAGAGCACGGAGTGGCGCATTGGTCACGTGCCAATGGTTGGATCTTTATGGCAACGGCAGATTTACTGGCAAGAATGCCCAAAGACCATCCGATGCGCGAAGATGTGATAAAGAACTTCCGGATGCAGGCAAGTGGTGTAGCCCGTTATCAAGGTAAGAATGGGTTGTGGCATCAGTTGTTGGATAAGGAAGATTCTTATGAAGAAATAACAGGTACATCCATGTTTGTATTTGGCATTGCTAAAGGTGTGAAAGAAGGTTGGTTGCATCCCGACTTTATTTATGTAGCCTGGCAAGGACTGAAAGGTGTGTTGTCAAAGATTTCTGCGAATGGAGATGTTGCAGCTATCTGTGTCGGTACGGGAATCATGCCTTCTACTGTTTTCTATTATAATCGCCCCACTCAGGAGAATGATCCGACGGGCGAGGGGCCTGTGCTACGTGCATTGGTGGAAATGATTGATGCGCCTAAATATACTGAGATCAGTGCGAATGATCAGTATAATAAGATAAAATAGGGTTGTAAAACTATAAATAAGAGGAGGCTGTGATTTTGGAATTATAGCCTCCTCTTATTTAATAAGTAGTTATTCACATTTATTTCACATAATATCCCAGTATAAATTCCACTCATACTGCGGTCCCAAAAAGTAAGTGCACTTCATGAGGCAAGTAAGTACACTTAAATGACGAAGTAAGTGTACTTACTTTGCCCACGAAGTGCACTTACTTTTTTCTATAATATGGGTAACTGTTCGGATGAAAAGATGATAAAGACATTTGTGAATATATGAAATAATTATGAATGGCTACTTATCACATGAAGATATGATAGATTAACGCTTTTTCCACATCTTTTCCCTCCTTCTATCTGTTTCCAAACAAGTAATGAACCCTAAAACAGATAAGAATCATGAAACCTACAGAGTCAGACCGATTGGACGCCGAAGAACGTTGTGAATTAAGTGCTTCCGATTTCGGAATACCCCAAGAACGCGCTTACCCCATGCCCGATGCAGCGCATGTAAGGGCGGCAGAAGCCTATTTCCGTTACGCCAGTGACGAGCGGAAACCCGAACTGGCCCGAAATATTCTGAAGAAAGCAGCAGAATATGGAGTGCATGTAGAAAGTCCTACGGTACTTTCTTGGGCGGAAAGATAGTTCAAAGACGCTGCTTTATCCTTTCCTTTACTGAATATTGCTTAAATGAAGGCATATAACGGTGAAGGAAAGTTATTTATTTAATATTTTCCTAAGGAAATTTGTTTTAAAGGAAAATAGGAAATACTTTTGGAAAAAGTTTCCCGGGGAAATAATCAAGAGATAGTATAATAGAAAGGATTGATTCTAATCAAACAGAGAAAATTATGAAGACAGAGTTTTTAAAAAGACATGGGTTGACGATGTTGGGCATACTGGCCGGATTGGTAGGAGGTTACCTATATTGGCGATATGTAGGTTGCAGCACGGGGACTTGCCCTATTACTTCTTCTCCCTTTAGCAGCTCTATATGGGGCGCAGCTATGGGAGGATTGCTATTCAGTTCATTTAAACCCGAAAGGAAAGAAATAAAAAAGGAGGAATAATTATGAATAAGACTATTTTATTTTTTTTGAGTATCGCACTGGCAACCACTACGGCATGCGGGCGAGGGAACAATAACAGTAATAACGTAAAACCAGAAACTATGGCAACAGAAGGAAATGGAAAGGTGGTACACCTGACAAAAGCAGAATTCTTAGAGAAAGTGTACAATTTTGAGAAGAACCCGAATGAGTGGAAGTACGAAGGTGACAAACCCGCCATCGTAGACTTTTATGCTGACTGGTGCGGACCTTGCAAGATGGTAGCTCCCATCTTGGACGAACTGGCAAAAGAGTATGACGGACAGATTGTGATTTACAAGATTGACACCGAGAAAGAGCAGGAATTGGCAGGAGCATTCGGCATCCGCAGCATTCCGTCCATCCTGTTTATTCCTATGAAGGGTGAACCTCAGATGGCTCAGGGTGCAATGCCTAAAGCATCCTTTAAGAAGGCTGTTGATGAGTTTTTACTGAAAAAATAGTATTTTTGTGCAATAGCATTAAGAAGAAAGATCAATATGGAAACATTATGTAAAATAAGAGACCTCTATCGCGCTATTGCAGAATTTGAAGCACGGTTTGAAAAGGCACATCACCTTTGCTTGAACGAAGGCATGTTGTTGTGCTGTCTTTTAAAGAAAGGACGTTTGTCCTCCGGAGAGATAGCAGAACAACTAGGCCTTACCAATTCGAACACTTCCAAAGTCATTCGGGCTGTGGAGGAGAAAAATTATATAGAACGTAATTTAGGCGATAGCGACAAACGACAGATGTATTTCTCACTGACGGCAGAGGGGAAGAAAATATTGAAAGAGATGGAATGTTGTAATATTGAAATCCCTGAATTATTGAAATCTGTCTTATAATAAAAGGATAAGTCTATGAATGAGCAAGCATTTTCCTTGACCGGAATAATGACATTAGCATTGCGCCTGGTGGTAGGCTGGACGTATTTTTCTGCATTCTTGCGCCGGGTGGTGCTCGAAAACAAACTGATTCCCGATGCTCCGGGATATATAGGAGAGAAGTTTAATCACTTTCTGCCTAACTCTATCGGCATCAAACCGATTATAGAACATCTGGTTCCCAATCCTACCCAGTTATGGTGGGCAATGGTTATTTTTACTTTGATTGAAGGCATAGTAGGACTATTCTTTATGCTGGGCTTCTTTACCCGGTTGATGAGCATTGGCGTGTTGATGTTGGCTGCCGGTATTCTGCTGGGTTCAGGATGGTTGGGAACGACTTGTCTGGATGAGTGGCAGATCGGAATATTGGGCGTAGCTGCCGGTTTCATCATCTTCTTGGCAGGTGGAGGTACTTTCTCGCTAGATCATGTTTTACTGCCCAAGCTGTCTTTCCTGCAAAATCAACATTGGTTGGTTTGGTTCACTTCCGGACCGTTGTCTATCAGTATGAAGGCGTTGAACGGCGTTGCTGTTTTGGGTGCGGTTGTCATCTTCGTTTTATCATTATATACCAACCAAGCATTTCATAATGGCGTATGGGGTCCGTTGCATAATAAATCGGTGAAGCCGATAGTCGAAATCTCTGATGCAAAGTTGGATAACAACCAACTGACCTTTACCGTGTATCGTGTAGAAGGGGTAGATGTCTATGTCTCTTTCCTGATCGGAATCACCTTGAAAGATAGTAATGGTAATCCGGTGCTTGACAAACAGGTGGAGGACTTGGCCCGATTCCCGGAAAACCGGATTCGGAATCAATATATAGCAAAGGTAAAACCGGGAAAACATAGCATGGTTATCCCTTTGGGAGCCAAGGCAGAGTTGACTTTGGATGATGCCGCGCTAGCGCAGCTCCCGCAAGGTACATACACGTTGGTTTTGACCGATATAACCGGAACTACTTGGGAACAGGCAATAACTAAATAGCTATAAATGAAGCATATCTTTATTTTTGTATCCTTAATAATGATGCTCTGTCCCGCTTTCTCGCAAAGCAGGACAGAGCTTTATCTTGATTCGCTGGGAATGGTGAATATAGGAAAGCTGGACAAGACCCTAAAGATTGACCTGATGTACACCCATGCTGATAACTTCACCGGAAAGATACTTTATGATGATCTGCATGAGGCTTATCTTCACCCCGAAGCCGCAAAAGCATTGTTAAAGGCACAGAAGCGGCTGAAAGAGTTGCATCCGGGATACTCCTTAATTATATATGATGCCGCCCGCCCCATGTCTGTGCAGCAAAAGATGTGGAATGTAGTAAAAGGAACTTCCAAGAGTATATATGTTTCCAATCCCACCCGTGGCGGAGGGCTTTATAATTATGGGCTGGCAGTTGATCTAAGCATTATAGACCCAAACGGAAAACCATTGCCCATGGGCACTAAAGTAGACCATTTGGGAAAAGAAGCCCATATAGACACAGAAGCAGCAATGGTGCAACAAGGAATAATCACAGCACAGGAACGGAAGAACCGCCAACTGCTTCGCCGTGTAATGACCGAAGCAGGCTATAAGCCTTTGCGCACCGAATGGTGGCATTTCAATTTCCGTACCCGCGAGGAGGCAAAACGAAACTATAAAGTAATCAAGTAAAAGGATGGAACTAACAGCAAAAACACTCCATTTCATCGAAGAACACAAGGAGGATGACACACGTGCCTTGGCACTGCAAGGCAAGAAATATCCTGAAGTAGATATGGCTGTAGCCGTGACTCAGATCTCAGGCAGGCAGATTGCCACCCGCAAAGTCCCATCCTGGGCTCAGCGTTCCGGGCTGTTATATCCTCGCCATTTATCCATGGAACAATGTTCTTCCGAATCTACGGCGGTGTATAAGGCTTCATTGCTGAAAGGAGAGACTTTTACCGATTTAACCGGAGGCTTTGGCATTGATTGTGCTTTTATCTCGCGTAATTTCCGCAAAGCGGATTATGTGGAAAGGCAGGCAGAACTTTGTGAGCTGGCTACGCATAACTTTCCGTTATTGGGCTTGAACCATATCAGCGTACATCACCGGGATGGAGTGGAATACTTGCAAAGCATGTCTCCGGTGGATTGTTTATTTCTAGACCCTGCCCGCAGGGATGGGCATGGCGGAAAGACTGTTGCCATCTCCGATTGTGAGACCGATGTGGGAGCTTTGGAATCCTTACTGGTGGAAAAAGGCGGAACGGTAATGGTGAAATTATCACCTATGCTGGATCTGTCTTTGGCTCTGAATGAATTGCACACAGTGTGCCAAGTGTATATTGTAGCAGTGAATAATGAATGCAAAGAGTTATTGCTCTTATTGCAAAAATCCCCCGTTTCATCGCAAATATCTATCCATTGCGAACATCTTATGAATGGTGGCGAAAGCCAACATTATACTTTTACCTTAGAGGCTGAAAAGGCTGCTGCCTGTCCGCTGGCGCATGAGGTGGGTACTTATATCTATGAGCCGAATGCTGCCATCCTGAAAGCAGGTGCTTTCCGTTCACTAACACAGTCTTATCCGGTAGATAAACTTCATGTGAATAGCCATCTGTACACTTCTGCTGCTTTAGTGCCTGATTTTCCCGGACGTCGCTTTCGGGTTGAGGTGGTATCCGGCTTTGGCAAGAAGGAGTTGAAAGAATTTCTGGCAGGTATGGACAAGGCAAACATTACAGTCCGTAATTTCCCCCTGTCTGTGGCAGAACTCCGCAAACGGTTGAAGTTGAAGGAGGGTGGGGAAGACTATATCTTTGCCACCACACTATCAGATGAGCAAAAGGTGCTGATAAAAGGTCGGAAATGTTGATTTCAGACAATAATCAGTTTATAACCTATTCCTCGCACATTTACAATTCGTATCCGGTTGTCTTTTGCCAGTTTATGGCGCAACTTGGTGATAAACACATGCAGGCTGCGTGAGTTAAAGAAACTATCGTCCCCCCCCATAACTCCAGCAGAATACTTTGGCTGTTCACTACCTCATTACAGTTCTCGCAGAGGCGTTTCAGTATCTCTGACTCCCGGTGAGACAACTCCTCGCAATTTCCTGCAAAGCAGAGTTGCTGGGTGACGGAGTTAAATTGATAGTTCCCTATCTCATAACTGTTAGTGGCTTCTTTTTCTATAAAAGCCTTATGCATCAGCGCCTTGATGCGGACAATCAACTCCTGCATACCGAAAGGTTTCTTCAAATAGTCATTGGCTCCCAGTTCAAATCCTTCTACCACATCATTAATGGCGGATCGTGCTGTGAGGAACAATACCGGTGTCACTTTATCCGATTGCCGGATGCGGCGCACCATCTCGAAACCGTCCATGTGGGGCATCATTACATCCGCCACTACCACGTCCGGTTTTTGTTCAAAGAAAGCCCGAAGACCTTCTTCTCCGTCGCAGGCAGTCGTAATCTTGAATTCCTGTTCTTCCAGTGTGTCTTTTATAATCATAGCGAGGGTTTGCTCGTCCTCTACCAGTAATATGTGTATCTTTTCCATGTCTTATAGGGGAATTTGAAGTGTAAAGGTACTGCCTTTGCCTGTGCTGCTTTCTACAGAGACGGTTCCTTTATATTGTTCTATCATTGTTTTTACATAATACAGTCCCAGCCCGTAACCCTTTACATTGTGCAGGTTGCCGGTGGGTACGCGGTAAAACTTGTCAAACAGGTGCTTTTGCTTGTCGGCGGGAATGCCGATGCCTTTGTCTGCTACTTTCAGGACTATATATGCTCCGCGAACGGCTGCCGAGATGCTGATCTCTGCATGGTCGTTGGAATATTTCATGGCATTGTCTATCAGATTACTCACCATATTATAAAGGTGAGTCCTATCTGCACGTACCGTTATTCCTTCCTCTGCGAAAAGGTGGAAAACGACGGGTCTATCCGCTTTCAACCGATGTTGGGCGATGAGGTTTTCCAGCATAGGCTTCAATTCGATGCTTTCGTAACTTAACCGGAAATTCTTGCGCTGCTCCATGCTCATGGACAGGATTTGTTCTACCAGTCCGCCGAGTTGCTTTAATTGGTCTTGTATGATTTGCAGGTAACTCTGCCGCTTCTCCGGCTTCTCGGCTCCTTTGAAGTTCAGCAGGGCATCATTGGCGGCATAGGCCACTGCAATCGGTGTTTTCAGTTCGTGGGTGATGTTGTGTGTAAAGTCCTCTTTCATTTCTTCCACACTCTTTTGCCGCAGAATAATGCGGGTGAGATACCAGAAAGAGATGCCCAGAATAATGATGATAAAGAAAGAGGTATAAAGAATCCCCCTCATCTGCTGCAATACAAGGGTATGTGTGGGCTCCACCCATAGCCGGTAGCTCATTTTATTATATAAATCATAGTTGTAATAGTAGCACACGGCTTCTTTGCCGGGCACGTACCCTGCCGGAGAGTTCAGTCCCTGTACCACGGTGCTGTCCCGGCGTAGATCCACTATCTCTATGCGGTGGGGCAGGTAGATAATGCCGCGCATGGCCAGTGTGCGGCTGAAAAGGCTGTCGAAGGTATGCAGGTTGATTTCGGTAAACAGGTCAAGTTGGCTGTGGATGCCTCTCTGGAAATATTTGGTAAGCAGTTCCAGCGTACCATTTTTATCAATGGTGCTTGATACGGGTTCATTGATTTGCAAGCCGAATCTGTGGGGCAGATTGGGGTTATTGGGTTTGCTTGTGGCTGTCACCATCATACTGTCCATGTTGAAGCTGGATTCCATATAACTGTTGACGGAGCTATGTTCTTTCAGCGAGTCGCAACGAATCATCATTTCATTGTAATCGCTCACTTGCAATGTCTCTACCAGGCAGTTGTCCATATCCTTCTTCATCGAGGTATAGAGTCCTGTCAACCAGTATGCCTGATAAGCAAACACGCCTATCAGGGAGAGAATGATCAATGCTGCTATGGCTTTAAAAGGTATCTTCATGATGCAACAAAAATAGGTAGAAAATAACGATTCTCTTTCTTTTGATAACACTAAATAAGACTTCATAAGCGAGTGGTAACACAGATGAATCACTTTTCCGCCTTACTTTGCAATAACCTTAAAAAGATAAAAAACGATGAGAACAGCTATTGCCATTTGTTTATGCCTGTTCGCTTTATCGGCACAGGCACAGGATGATGTGAATTATACCTACATGGATAGTCTTTTCCAGCAACTTCCCGAAGTGTTGGTCAGGGGAGAGCGTCCCGTAGTGAAAGCCGAGAGGGGAAAGTTGGTTTATGATATGCCCCGTATGCTTCGCGAACTTCCGGTAAACAATGCATACGAAGCCATTAAGGAACTGCCCGGCATCATCAACCAGAATGATAATCTTACTTTAGGCGGTCGCAGCATTACGATTGTAATCAATGGAAAGGTGAGCACGCTGGACAAAGAGCAACTGAAGACGATGCTGGAAAGTACTCCCGTCAGCCGGATTGAGAAAGCTGAAATAATGTATGCTGCTCCGGCACGTTATCGGGTTCGGGGGGCAATGGTCAACTTAGTCCTGAAAAAAGGTATTGGTCAAAAGCCTGCTCTGTCCGGAGAACTGTTCGGCTCTTATGAGCAGGAGCGAAAAGAAAGCCTCACAGGGCGGGGCAGCCTGCTTTATACCTCCGGACGCTTCTCGGCAGACCTGCTTTATTCCTATAATTTCCGCCACAGCCTGTGGGAGATAGATAAATGGTCATGGCATACGTTGCAAGACCAACTGCATGAACTGACATTGAATACACGTGCAACGGGGTATGGCGGCAATCATAACATCCGCTTCGGCATGGATTATGACTTGGGAAAAAAGAATACCCTTAGCGTGGTCTATACTTCGCAAGTGCGCTACGGGCAGGATAGGACTACCATGCGCGGCACTGCCGATAGCGATAAAAAGAGTGACGGTGATCGCCAGTTGCACAATGTGAAAGCCGATTACCAATCTTCTTTCGGGCTTACAGCCGGAATGGATTTTACTTTCTTTGATAGTCCCAGCACTACTTTCCTGCGGAAGAAGATGGAGGGAGTGGAGCAGGATTTTAGTTATGACAGCAATCAGCGGATCAACCGATGGTTGCTCTATGCCAGCCAGACACATGCATTGCATAACGGAACGGAGATAAACTATGGAGTGAAATATGTCACCACTCACGATAACAGTTACCAATATTATTATGATACTGAAACAGGAACCCCTTTGCCGGATAATTCTGCAAAGTTCTTGCGGAAAGAATGCACATTGAATACATATGCCGGAGCCTCCCGCAGCTTTGGCAAGAAGTTCTCGGCAGAGGTATCACTGGCGGCAGAGCTGTATCATGCTGCCGACTGGCATGACTGGATGTTTTATCCCACAGTGAACCTTACTTATGCTCCGGCGGACGGGCATAATCTGCAATTCTCTTTTTCCAGTAATCGTGAATATCCCGATTACTGGACGCTGCAACCCATTGTGCAATATGTGGATAGTTATACCGAAGCTCATGGAAATCCCTATCTGAAACCTTACTCCAAGTATTCATTCAATATGAATTATCTGTATAAGAATAAGTATATGATAGGAGTAGGTTACGAGTACCTTCCTGATTATTTTATCCAGTTACCCTACCAGTTGCCGGATCGTTTGGCGGAAATGAACCAATATGTGAACTACGACTATAAAAAGATGTGGCTGTTGCAACTGATGGCGAGCTATAAGGTAGGGAAATGGTGGAACGGGCGGGTCTTTGCCGTCGGATTATTCGACCATGAAAAGAACGAGCATTTTCACGATATTGCTTTTGATCGCACCAGGCTTGTTTATGTATTGAACACCACAAACACATTTATTATATCAAAGAAACCATCCATTGTGGGCTCGTTAACAGGATTCTATCAGTCACGTGCCATTCAGGGTGTGTACAATTTGAATCCGATCTGCAATATTTCGGCTTCGCTTCAATGGACTTCTCCGAATCAGAAGACGAAAGTGATATTGAAAGGAAACAATGTTTTTAATACTTCCAGCATGATAACCCGTTTGGACTGGGGGTTACAGAAGAATAAGACGGATATGAAGAATTGGGCTGAACGTAGCGTTACGCTTTCACTTCTCTATAAGTTTGGCGGGTATAAGGAGAAGAAACGCGGCGAGGTTGATATGAAGCGGTTGGGACACTAGAAGATAGTGATTAGTGATTAGTGGTTAGTGATTAATGCCTGCGGTATGATAGCGCAGCTCACTAATCACTAACCACTAATCACTAACCATTAAGTTTTGCTTTGAATGCCAGCGCATACATACGCATCTGCTTCACCATTGCCAGCAATCCATTGCTGCGGGTAGGAGATAAGTGCTCCTTCAAACCTATCTTTTCAATAAAATAAAGGTCACTATTCAATATCTCATCGGGAGTATGTCCGCTTACCACCTTGATAAGCAATGCAATAATACCTTTTACGATCAGTGCATCGCTTTCAGCCTGAAACACCACTTTGCCATCCACCATATCAGCTTCCAGCCACACACGGCTTTGGCAACCGTCTATCAGGTTTTGTTCCGTTTTATATTGAGGGTCGAGCGGTTCTTGCTCATTACCCAGGTCTATCAGCAGTTGGTATTTGTCCATCCAGTCGTCAAAGTCGCTGAATTCTTCTATCACTTCGTCTTGAAGTTCATTGATTGTTTTCATTGTTTCTTGTTTATTTCTCGTTATAAATTACATCCATCACAGTCTGGCCTACGGCTTTCAGTGTGTTACGGTCTATGTTATCCATCGTATCATTCACTGTGTGCCAAAAAGTGCCGAAAGAACTCTGCGGATTATTTTCATCATAATTGATAATGTCTACACACGGGATACGTGCCAACTTGTTCACATATATATGGTCATCAATAGTCTCTCCGCCATCTTCTTTCACAAAATATTTGCCATAATCCAGTTCGTGCGCTTTCTTCCATATCTTCTTCATTTCGGAATAGGCAGTGCGCGAGGTGTAGTCTTCATAATAAAAAGTAGCATCTTTGCCACCTACCATATCCAGCAGGATGCCGTAGCGGGCATTATATCCTTGTACATGAGGGGTGCGTGCCCAGTATTGCGAGCCTAGACACCAAGTGTCGTTTTTATGGCGTCCGTTATAGAACTGGGGAGTACCGTAATCTTCTGCATCAAAAAATACAATATCAATGCCCAGTGCCGGTGCTTCTTTCTGTATCTGGCGGGCAATTTCCAGTAATACGCCCACGCCGCTGGCACCGTCATTCACTCCTAATATCGGGGTGTGATGATTTTTGGGATCAGGGTCATTGTCGGCATACGGACGGCTGTCCCAGTGTGCGCAGAGCAATACGCGTTTTTTGCTTTCGGGCTTGTAGGCGCCGATGATGTTGCGGGCTTTCAGGATAGTGCCATCATATGCTATTAGGTCAGCATATTGGTTATATACTTTGGCTCCGAATTTCTCTAATTGTCCGGCAAGGTAGTCGCCACATTCCTTATGTGCCTGGGTGTTGGGGACACGGGGACCGAAATCAGCCTGTACCTGGATGTACTGGTAGGCGCTGTCTGCATTGAACTCGGGGGCTTTAATCACTTCTTTGTTCATGTCTTCTGCCTGGTCGCTCTTGCTTTTACTGTTTCCGCACGAAACGGCTGTCAGTACAAGCAGCATGGCGGGGATTGCTAAAATGTTTTTAATCTTCATACTTATTCTTTGTTATTTAAGTATACAGGGGTGCAGTTTCTTTTCATCCACTGTAGGGGCAGATTGAATCTGCCCGAAGACAATTTTCTTTATGCATTCGGGCGGATTCAATCCGCCCCTACGGTGTTGACCTTTTCATAAGCGAGAGGCTGCGCCTGCAAAGTTACACTATTTTCTCTGTACTTCCTCTATAACACGCAGGAAGTTTCCTCCCCAAATGAGCCGGATACTTTCTTCACTATATCTTTCTAACAGCAACCGGCGTGTAAAGTTTATCAATTCCGCCGCCGAGGCGCACCCTATAATACCTCCGTCACCATCAAAATCGGTACCGATGCCCACATGCTCTATTCCCATCACATTCACCATATGATTCAGGTGCTCAATGGCATCTTTGATAGTGGCTTCCCCTTCTTTACGCAAGAACCCACTGTATAGGCATACTTGTGCCACGCCCCCTTTGGCAGCCAATGCCTTTAGTTGTTCATCCGTCAGGTTGCGGGGATGGTCGCAAAGGGCGCGGGCGGAAGAATGGGATGCCACAATGGGACGACTACTAATCTCCAGTGCATCATAAAAACTCTTTTCTCCGGCATGAGAGACATCTACCATCATTCCTATGCGATTCATTTCCCTTATCACCTGTTCGCCGAAAGCACTGACTCCCAGCCCTTCCTCGTTATAGCGTGCAGAACCGCAAATATCATTATTCCCGTTATGGCAAAGCGTCATATACACCACGCCGCGATTGCTGAAATGCTCCACATTCGCAATATCTTTGCCAATGGCATAGCCGTTTTCAATTCCCAGCATGATTGCTTTTTTCCCCTCCGCTTTCAAAATGGGTAAATCGACAGTGGTATAAGCTAATTCTACGGCAGTGCAGTTTTTGGCAACCATTTCTTCTATTTCATTCAGTATGCGGTCTGCTTTGGCAGTTGCTGCCAGCAGGGCTTCATCGGTACGCTCCAGTTGTTTCAGGTAAGCCACCATGATGGTTGCATCCAGCCGGCCTTCACTCATTTTGTGCAGATCCACCAATATCTTCTTGTCACGGGTGGCAAAGTTGATACCTTGATCAAAAAACATCGGTGTGTCGCAGTGGGAATCAAGCGTAATCATTCGGCTATGAAGCCTTTTAGCCTCACGGAAAGAAGTTGCTTCGCCAATAAACCAATTAAAAATAGGCATCATGCATTCATCATCCTGTAAGATAAAGCACTCCGGATGCCATTGTACGCCCAGCATCGATTTATATTCGGTAGATTCCATCGCTTCCAGCACCCCATCACCGGCACAGGCAGTTACCCGGAAACCGGACGCTACATCTTTTATTGTCTGGTGATGAAAAGAGTTGACCGGTAAAGTTTCTGTTCCAAATAATTTATAGAGTAAAGAATCCTTTTCTATCTTGACTGTGTGCGAGGCGTAACCGCGTCCCAAATCCTGATCGTGCTTGATGCGGGTTCCTTCCATCTGCGAGTGAATGTCTTGGTATAAAGTGCCCCCAAAAGCCGCATTCATCAGTTGCATGCCCCGGCAGATTCCCAGGATCGGTATTTGCCTGTCGGCGGCAAACCGGGCAAGCAATAATTCCTGACGATCTCTGCGTGGATTTATGCTGTGAAGTTCTTTTATCGGTTCTTCACCCAAGAACAGCGGATTGATGTCAGCGCCTCCGGTCAACACTAGACCATCCAACGAATTTAATGTGTTTATCAAAATGTTACAATCATCGCTTGGCGGAATAATAAACGGCACGCCACCCGCTTTCAGAATGGAAGCGAAATACCCTTCCAATAAAGTGCAAACTCCGTCCTGATAGTTGCCGGTCAGTCCGATAACCGGAGCATCCTTGTGACAGGGAAACGTGCGGTGTATAGCGTCATACTCGGCAGAAATGTCAAATGTTTGAAAAGTTTTCATAAGTTAAATTATTCATAGAAACTAAGCAAAGATAGAGATAAATTCAGATTTATTTTTCATATTTGCTAAAAATCTAATGACCATGGAACCAATACAGGACTTCGCCCGCTTAATCAGTTGTCTACGCTCGTTGAAAGAACGGAAACGGGTGGTGGTTGTTTGCCCTAATGACCCTCATACTGAATATGTTATCACCCGCAGCCTGCACGAAGGTTTTGCCGATTTCTTATTGGTGGCGGATACGCCCCATTTGCTGAATTCGGAATATATCCGCTTGCAATACCCCGACCATGTGAAAGTATATGAGGCGACCAGCCCCGACAAGGCGGCACAGGAAGCGGTGTCCCTGATACGCGAAGGTCATGCCGATGTATTGATGAAAGGTATTATCAATACGGACAATCTGCTGCGTGCCGTGCTCAATAAGGAACATGGTTTGTTGCCACATGGAAATGTATTGAGCCACATCACGGTGGCGCAAATCCCTACCTATAATAAACTTCTGTTCTTTTCGGATGCCGCCGTCATTCCCCGTCCCACATTGGAACAGTTTGAGGCGATGTTGAAATACGATCTTGAAGTATGCCGCCGCATAGGGATAGCTGCTCCCCGCGTGGCATTGGTTCATTGCACGGAGAAGGTAAACGAGAAATTTCCCCATACACTGGACTATGTGACATTGAAGGAGCGTGCCGCCGCCGGTGCATACGGTGAAATGTATCTGGACGGCCCGATGGATGTAAAGACAGCCTGCGATGCCCATAGTGGCGAGGTGAAAGGAATCAGCTCCCCCGTGGTGGGGCATGCTGATTTGCTGATCTTTCCCAATATAGAATCAGGAAATACCTTTTATAAAGCGATTTCCCTGTTTGGAGATGCCAATATGGCGGGAATGTTGCGGGGGACGACTGCCCCGGTGGTGGTTTCTTCGCGTGCGGACTCCGGTAATTCTAAATATTATAGTTTAGCCTTGACTTGCGTAGCCGGGTAAAGATAACATTTACCGTAGGGGCGGACCCGTGTGTCCGCCCGAAAGCATAAAGTGAATTGTATTCGGGCAGACACATGGGTCTGCCCCTACAGTGGATATTTCCCAAAGACGATTAATACAAAACTCAATCAATAACGAACTATGAAAATATTTGTGATTAACCCCGGTTCCACCTCAACCAAAATCGCCCTTTTCATCGACGAAAAGCTGGAATGGGTAGCAGGTGCGCACCACACGGTCCATGATTTGGCAAACTCCCATCACGTCAATGAGCAATATGAGTATCGCAAGGAATTCATATTAAAATTACTTGCAGAGGCAGGTATCCCATTAGACTTTGATGCTGTTATAGCCCGTGGCGGTTTGTTGAAGCCCACACCCGGCGGGGTCTATGCAATCAATGAGCGGATGAAATATGATTTAGTGCATGCCCGCATGGAGCATGCTTGCAACCTGGGAGCACTTATTGCCGATGAAATCGCACAAAAATGCAACTGTCCCGCTTATATTGCCGACCCTGAGGTGGTCGATGAATTCCAACCTGTAGCCCGCCTTACAGGAATCCCCGAAATAGAGCGCATTTCCATTTTCCACGCCTTAAACAGTAAGGCAGTATCGCGCAAATATGCCGCTTCCATCGGAAAACATTATGAGGATTTGAATCTGATCGTAGTACACTTGGGCGGAGGAATCTCGGTAGGCGCACACCGCAAGGGACGTGTGATTGATGTGAATAATGCCCTGAACGGCGAAGGACCTTTCTCGCCGGAGCGTGCCGGAACCATCCCTGCCGACCAGTTTGCCGAACTTTGCTTTAGCGGCAAATATACCTTGAAGCAGATCAAGAAAATGCTGAATGGAAAAGGTGGACTGATTGCCCATTTAGGAATGAATGATGTGATTACCATTTCGCGCAAGGCACAGGAAGGGGAGGAACCCTATAAAGGAGTGTTGGAGGCTATGCTCTACACGGTGGCGAAACAAGTAGGAGCTATGTATGTCACTCTCCGTGGGCAGGTGGATGCCATTATCTTGACCGGCGGCATTGCACACAGCGATTATTGTGTGGGTATCCTCAGGGAGCAAATCGATTATCTGGCACCTATCGTGCTGATGCCCGGTGAGGATGAAATGGGTTCATTAGCCTTCAATGCCCTGGGAGCCTTGAAAGGCGAACTGCCCTTGCAGGTTTATAATCCGAAATAGAAACCAATATATCATGTAGGGCAGGGTGTCCAGAATTTGCCGTTCATTTCTGCTCCGTTTGATTCATTTCGGGATGGGAATGAATTCATCCATCGTAGGGGCGGACCCATGTGTCCGCCCGATAACATACAGGAAAAGCATGTATTGTGAATGCATTTGGGCGGACACACGGGTCCGCCCCTACGGTGAATTGATTCATAACCATCTCCGAAATGAACAACATTTACCAAACACCCGCCCCTACAGCAGACCCCCGACTTACCTTCCCACAAGAAACAGTGAAAATTCCATCATTATCCAGCAACATCTTCTGTTTCCTCACCTGATTGAAAGCAAACAATCTGTCCAATTCCTTTTGTGACCTTCTCCGCATCACCCAGTCCTTCTCCTGATGGCTATTTAATACATAAGCAATCATCTTCAACTGTGGATGCCAAGGCTGTCCCGTATAAATAACATAACTATCCGGCTCAGTCAAAGACACAGCCCCCTTTATCGCTTCATTCACCAGTTTATTACTCTCGAATAATTCAAAAATCCCCGAAATCACAATGATATTAGGCTGATAATCTAACTTCCGATACGTCTCCGGATCAAAGCAATCATAATTGGTGAAACTTATATTCTTCAGCCCATTCTCCGCTATAAACTTCTCTCCCAACTCAATATTCGAGCGTTTGAACTCATTGATAACCACCCGCACCTCAGGACACCTCTTTTTTATTTCAAATAAATAGTTTCCCGTGCCGCCTGCAATATCAAGTATCTTCACCTCCCGTCCTTCCTGTTGCAGACTCTCTATCTGCTCCTGTAGTAATTTCAACAGATTCTCTCTCCGCTTGCGAACTCCCCGCCAGCCAATGGCATTTAGATAGCCATAATCCATCATCTTGCCTATTCCTGCCATTCCCTGCGGCTTGTTCTTATATACATAGTCCAGTGATATGCCGGAGTCAAAACCATATTTCAATCCAATCCCCATACCTTTACTTAAGAACCCGATCTTTCCCAAAGCCCACTTCTGAAAAGCAAAGTTGAACCGTTCAAGTTGCGGAATCAGTTTGAGGGACAGACGATGGTACTCATCAACCGTAAACTTGTCCGATTTCAAATCGACCGATGGTTGCCGGCAAGCAAAGCTCTTTCGGGCAAACCGCAGGATATGATCATAGACCAAGGAGCGCTCCTGTTCAAACAATAACCCATGATAGAAACCTTTCAGCATAACAAATTCCTTGCATTCGGACTCCAGCCTTACAAAGAATTTCTTTTGCCCTTCCAACTTCACCACATAATCCTTTTCCGCAGTCACAATCAATGTAGGGGCACTGATCGCCGCTGCATCTTCTATCATGCGGTTTCCGGCATGGTGCAGGTCAATCAGCAACCGAGCGTTAATCTGTTTGGTGATTAACGGATCGGCATTATAGGCTTGTTGCTGCGCCGGGTCATGCGTCAGTACTTTGGCTTTTACATAGCTCATCACCGTCAGATCCTTCGATAAAAGCGTACCCAGTGTAATGAAAGATACTGCAAAGGGAACATACAGCTTTATTTGGAAAGCAGGAGCCAGAAGAACCATTCCCGCTATCTGCGGAGCAAAATTATGCACCCATGCCGATACAATGACCCCGGCAATACTATTCGCCACAATGAAAATATCGTTTATATGGATGCCATACCTCTCTCCCAGGAAAGCGGCAAAACAATCCAAGTCACGAATAGAATCCATAAATACAGGCGACACTTTTTGCTTGGTATATCCATTGCCGCGCTGGTCATAACTAAAGATATTGTATTCTTTAAATCGTTTGTCGCTTGCAAATTCTTCCAATCGTCCGGAGTGTTCATGTCCCCGGTGGAGAATGATGATTGTCTTCTGAGAAGCCTTGAAGTTCCATTCTCTGTAAAACAGTTCCGCGCCATCAAAGCTTACGAAATTTCCAGTTGCCATAGTCTTTTTATTTTTAGTAGTTTTATATTATTCGTTTTAATTTGTATTCCTTTCTTTGCCTCCGGGAAACAGAAGGAGGTCACATAAACCAGAATCAATGCCGTAATTACATCTATCAAGTGATGCTGATAGATGAACAAAGTAGAAAGCCCCATTAGCCACAGCCATGCAGCCATCCCTATTTTCCACCCGCCCCTAACCTTCCTTGCTATGACAGACCAGAAGATACAGGCATAACTGATATGCAGTGACGGAGCCTGATTGTAAGGCGTATCATACAGTTCCAGAAACCGGAACAGGAAGCGGAAACACTCATTATCCACCTGTGGCCTGGCAAGTGAGAATTGCAGGGGGAACAACATAAAGAAGATTCCGGAAACAAGGGTTACAAAATTCAGCCTGCGGGCCAGCAAATGCAATTCATCCTTATAAGAACAAATGCAAAATACATAAGCAAAGAATACCCCGCTGCTCATATACGGGATAACCATGCAAGGAATAAAAGGCATCTGCTGCTCCAACCGGAACATGAATGACTCCACATGCTCCAACCTCCCGGCATACCATCCTGTGAAGCTGTATATCAGATAAAAGACAAGATAACTCAGACCCAGCCAAAGTAATCTTTCTTTCCATGTGGCTCTATCTCGGGCTAGCGTGTCTGCGACCATTGTGCTTTTTTCTGCATGATATATTTCACGATTCCATCGGGAAAAACGGAAAGACTATAGATCAGTCTTTTCATCTTGGGAGGGAATACCGTTAATTCCTTTTTCTTATCAATCACCTCCATAATCACCCCGGCGGCATATTCACAACTCACCACGAATGGCTTCTTGGACAAATCACTTCCGTTCAGTTCCCGCAACTTGGGAGTATCTACATAGCCGGGAGCAATGGCCGTAACCGATATGCCAAAATCTTTCAGAGCCATGCGGTAAGCATCGCAAAGCTGGAGCACTGTTCTTTTTGTTTTGCTATACAAACTGCTTTGCGGATAATCCAGCAAAGCGGAAACCGAGGTTATTGCCGCTATATGCCCTTGCCGTTTAGTGCCCATTACTTCACGGGCTACTTCAAAAGCATTCAGCGTTCCCGCAATATTAACTCTCAGCATATCAGTACTTTCCTTGTAAGACAGCCGGTGGATAATGCTTTCCGTATAAGTACCGGCAGCAATAATCATCAAGTCCAGCCCGTCCCCTTTGCAAAACTCACGGACAGCCTTGTCCAGCGCGGTTCTGTCATAAACGTCCAACTGATACATATATAATCCGGCAGCATCATGCGGCAATTCCACCTTTTGGAGATCACGGCCACAAACGCCCACTTCATCCCCTCTCTGCAAATATTGCTTTGCCAGTTCTTGCCCTATGCCGGAAGTGCCTCCTGTGATGAATATCTTCATTCTCTGTTTCCTTTCTTTATTGCGTCCGTTGTTTTTCGGTATCCATACTGCCATTGATATTCCATATCTTCGGCAAACCGCTGAGGCGACTCAGGCAATGACATTTGTATCCGCCCTTTCAGTAGATGAATACTTTTCATGACATAATGCCCTTTCAACAGACTGCCGGCATCGGCGGTATCTATTTCGTAATCCGGTTTCATTTGTTCTGTTTCCTGCAAACGGGCATTTCCGCTGAATCCCAGAACGGCACGCACCAATGCCTCCTCCACCGGACTGTAAACTTGCTTGCGCTCTACAATGATAGTTTCCGCCAATGAACGGGTCAGTTCATACGGCATCAGGTCTATTGCCCCTCCGGCATAATACTGATTGCGGTAATGCACAGGCTGTACATAAAACATATCCGAGACCGATATTCTCATGGCCACCGGCAAGGGCATATCGGTTTTTATCCGGATGGCGGAATCAACAGCACTTTCCTTGTAGTTCTGTGATTCTATTTGTATTTCTTCGGGATGAATATGCCGTGCCGTATGCTCATTCGTAAAAAGTATCTTGCAATATAATTTCCTGTTTCCTCTGGCGCCGCCCGCCATCTCCGGTGTGAATAATAATTCCGAACCTATTATGACGGTTGGTATTTCCGGATTGAACCCATCGGACAGTGACGGCAACCCCCCGGATAAATCCGTGGGCATATCCACCAGATAAGTATGAAAGACATCTTCCATGCAAGGAGCCGCCTTTTTGGACCTCATTTTCTTTAAGCAAAGCAATCCGATCCGGCTTAATCTGCTATCCTCGGTTAACCTTTGCAGACGGATAAACCGATAGAGTTCTTCCGACATCAGGTAGGCTTTCCTCTCCGCATTTGTGGGAAACGACTGGATAATGGTAGCGGCAATAGCGCCTCCACAGGCTGCAACCAATACGTCGGGCTTCATTCCGGCATCTTCCCACGCAGCATACATCCCGCAGTAGATGGCAAAACGGGTTCCTCCTCCCGAGAAAACCAGGGCTCGCTGATAGGCGTTGTTCCGACTGTTCATGGTAATATCAATGTGTGGATAAGTACATAAAACAAGGGGGAGATAAATATCAGGCTGTCCATCCTGTCCAGCAATCCGCCGTGTCCGGGGATAAGGGTTCCGGTATCTTTTACTCCGGCTTTCCTTTTCAGATAAGAAATAAACAGGTCTCCGCAAAATCCGGTAAGGCTTATCACGACTCCCAGGCATAGATATAGCACGATGCTTCTGTCCGGAATGAGGAATGTTCCCATTCCACACGCCAATGCTGTAGTGAGAAGTACTCCGCCGATTAATCCCTCCACGGTTTTATTCGGACTGATGCGGGGAGTAATCTTCCGTTTGCCGAAGCACTTTCCTGTGAGGTACTGGAATACATCGTTCCATTCTGTAAGTATCAGTAGGAACAGAAGAAGTTTAGTGCCGGCCATAGGCGTTGGGTTGAGGCTGGCAATAAAAGCCAGGTGACCCAGGGCGAGGATATTGATGATGGCTCCCGTCACAATGATACGCATTTTTTGCCACCACAGTCCGGCAAGCAGGGCATAGAGGGGAGTAATGCAAAGAAAAAGCGGGTAGCAGCCGGTATAAGATGCAGCATATTGGAATACGGATAATGGCAACAGGCTATATAGCACCTTGTTGTCTTTCACTTTCTCCAATGCCAGATATTCTTTGAGTCCCATACAGGACAGAGTGGCAAATAGCAGGCAGGTCAAAGCCGGATGTATCAGTCCGATAGCGAGCACTGCTATAATGATTATCCAACTTCTTATCCGGATAGGGACATCAGAGAACTTGCCTGTATTCTTTTCTCTCACTGCCATATACGTTATGCCGCCGGTTATCGCACTAAGGTCTTTTTGATTCTCAGCCCTGTACTGATGCATAGCAGGATGATGAGCAGGATGAATATATAGCCGGAATAAGCCGATATGCTGATTGAACAGCAGTTCAACAGTCCGTACACTCCTAATAAAAAGGCTCTGTCACTTTTCCCCATAGGTCCTTCATAGCGTCTTTCTCCTGCAATCACTTTCCCCATGATGCCGGCATATTCGTTGATGATGCTCAGTGCGATAAACAGGACTACCAGGTACAGGCTTTCTGCCTGAAACTTCAGCAAAGGGAAGAAAACGAACAGGTCGGACACGGAGTCCCCCAGCTCATTAAGCATTTCTCCTTTAGTGGTTATTTGGTTATATTTTCGCGCCATCATTCCGTCCAGTGCATTGAGCGCCATTCTCAGCAGGAGACCGATGGGGAGGGCGAGGAATAGCAGTCGGTTACAGTCTGCAAACCAGAACAGGATTCCGATGAGCAAGGAGAGGATGCAGGCACTGACCGTAATTTGATTGGCTGTTATTTTCCGGTTGTGCAGAAATACAAGTATAGGAGTTAATAGTCGCTGAAATTGTGGCTTGATGTTGTAAACTGAGATCATAGGTTGAATGTGTTATGTTTTCAATAGCTTTGAAATGTGCAGTCAAAGGTAGTGAAAAGTTTCAGAATACATAGTGCTTTGGATGCTATTTCCGGTTTTCTTCCTTCTGATTCAGGCTTTTGTGTGGGATGGAATACAGGGTGTTCATAGGAATTGTGTTTGTGGCGTAAATTCCTTCAAAAGCTTCATTTGCTTGTAATGCGTTATTCTTCAGTGTGTTATCATGAAGAAATCGATTCTGATTCCTTCATGAATGGTTCATTTTATACTGCTTGTATTTTAAAACAGACCGAATGTTTCTTTAGAAGAAGTGATGAATAAAAACGGTATTTCTACGACAGAATAAAACGAATTAGCTTTCAAATAACTATCGCATTTTTATTTCAAATAATCTCGGAGCGTTGATAAGTCTATATTCTTCATCAAGAACTGCTGCGTTTGAGAAAATTGTATCACTTTCTTTAATCACGCCATAGTTGCCATGTACATGTCCATAAAGGTGATATAATGGTTTTACTTTCATTATTTTCTCTCTTAGTAATTGGCTACCGTAATGGATATTATCCGAAAAATCGAGAATGTTTATAGGCGGCTGGTGAGTAACGACAATGTCAGCGTCATCAGGAATGGCATTAATGCATTTTCTATCTTCACCAGAAAGGTCGTATTCAATAAACATTGGCGTACCGTGAATTTTCAATCCATCGATTGTAATACTTGAATTATTAAGAAAATGCACATTGTCTGGTAGTCCTTCAACTTGTGCATTCAGCAGACAAACGTCATGATTGCCTGCTATAAATATTTTATGTCGATGGGGCAAATTGCAGAACCAATCCATAAAATCGATAGCCTCTTGTTCTGACCCTGCGAATGTAAAATCACCGGAATGCACCACAATATCGGCATCGGGTAATGGCTTTAGTGCGCAATGTTGGCTGTGGGTATCGGAAAAATGAAGTAATCTCATTTTATTTCAATAATTATGTTGTCAATTTCTGTAGATGATGAAATAATGTGGTATTCTTTGGCTATCGGCAGACTTTCGTAATAGGAGGTTTTTTCTTTATGAATGGGAATTATTCCGAGACGAGGTCCTGTCATCCGGCATACATCTTGAAGTGTTTCCACATCTGCGTGTCCACTTGTATGAAGATAATGTGTCTTACCTTCAAATAGCTTTACCAATTGGACTACATCCGGATTAATTTGCTTTTCTGTACCACTGTAATAACCCTTCCAAATGGAGTAGATTAGTTCTGCCTCAGGAAAGTAATAGCGCATTTTTTGCACAAGCCTTGTCATGCTCGGCCTTATCGGCATAATAAAACCTTTCGATTTCAAATCTTTATTGAAATTACAATTATCTCCAATCACAAAAGTATCTCCAAAATTATAAAGTGGACTTTTGGTTCCGAAGTGCTTAGTAAAAACATCAAGCATTTTCTTCTGATAGCTATCGCAAACAAATGTTGCTCCTGTCTTTTGGCAAGCAGCATGAAAGGAGGCAAGGCGGTCAATATCTGTTGATGAGCATAAAGCGAACAGAGATTTGCAGGAAGTGCCTTTTAATAAATTTATTGCTTCTTTTTGTATGCTCACTTCATGGTTAACAGTTTCTGATCTCCGACTGAGCATCGTTCCTTCTATAATGAGTAAATCAATCTGCTTTATATACTTTTCTAAAGTAGGAATCAAGCCTTTACCTAAATAACCATGTTTACGAAAATCTCCTGTGTGTAAAATAGTCAGCCCTTCAGCTTCTATTTTGAGCATATAAGCGTCAGCTGCCGAGTGGGAAACGAAATAAGGGGTAACTTTTATATCACCACCGTTTATACAAACATTTCTCAAAACGTAATAAAGTTTCATTCTCTCAATGGAGCGTATAGTCTTTTCGTAATCCTGATATTGGTTTAATGTTTCATATTTACACATCATAGCCTCTTTGGCGGCTTCACCTATGTATTGCTCCACATCAATGGGAACATCATCTATATGTCCTATATGGTCGCCATGATAATGTGTATAAAATATCGCATTTACACCTTTGCAGAGATTTTTAATTTCATCTGTCGTGAAATTAGGAGTATCATTCCCAGGAAGATTACATCCTAAATCAACTAATATCCTTGATCGTTTGGTGGCAATTTCTGTAACACATCCTCCTATTTGATTAGCTCCGCGGCGGATGATTATTTTCATATTTCATTAATATTAGAAATAATACCTTCTTGCGCTAACAAATCGGCAATCCGTTGTATCCGTTTCTCCCTTTTAGGGTGATCGGCTTTTCCATCCGTATAAGGAACAAACAATAGTCTGACATAAGGGCAAACCCCCTTTATGTCACAATTTAGAAATGGATTGCGTACACCTATTTTCGTCATTATAGCTTGCACTTTCTTATAGTAACTTATAATATCCGAATGGTATTCGGTTATGAATCTACAATAATCATGCATTTGGCGTAAAATTTCAGGAGCTTCTGTAGAACCTTCTACATGAAGCAAACGATTATCCGAAATGCGTTTTAATTCTACAAATTCAATCATTCCGTCTTTACGTACTGTAGTTAAATCTATGCGGATGATAAGCCGGGATGGCTGAGAATAGACAAAAGCATATTCTGAGTCTATGTATTCTCCTTGAGTATACTCTTTCCCCTGAATTTCTTTTTCGCTTGCGCCCTCTGGCTGTCTCTTTCGTAATTTGTAGTGATTGTCGATGTTGACTTTTATGCGGTTAAGGTCTGATACTATTTTCGCTGGCTCGGTCTGATAGTATGGTTCGGCAGATTTCCAATCTGTATCAAGGTATTCCGATGATATTTTGGCTGTAAATTGTCCTTTCTTGAAAGATAAATCTATCACTGAAGCACCTTTATAATAAACATTTATACAATTGTCTTTCCGAATGTTTATATATAATTCCTGATCTGCACAAACAGTTTTCCACCACGTCGGTTTTTCTTTTGCTAATTCTTCAAAAATGGGAGCATTAACGTCTAATTTAAAATAATTTCTATCAGCCATAGTTCGCGATTCTTTAGTTTGAAACAAAGCTAATCAAATGTTTCGAGAATTGCTTGCTATGTAGTGGATTTTTTTGCTTCTCACATACAAATAGATTTACTTTTACGTTTAGATTGCTTGAAGCTTGTATCACAACTCTATTGCTGCATCCTATAGTCTGTCATTCTAATCAAAGCGAAGAATCAGTAAACACAAAGTAGGTGTATTCAGATTCTTCACTTTGCTCAGAATGACAAAATGGTAGGCTAATTTAGTTTTGGCACATTCAGCTTTGGGGATGATAGCTGATTTTTATTTCGGCACACTTTCATTCTCTTTTACGCCGCCAGTGGCACCAACTTATACATATTCCCGTTGATGGTATGCATACGTTCCGCCCCCAGCGAGTTCATGATTTTTCCCAGCTTATTCACCGTTATGCCGCGCATGGCTGCCGGATAGCGTTTCAACAGGATATTGAATATGCACATTGCCGAGTACAGTTTAAAGTCTTCCCCCTTTTCCGGCAGTCTGAAACAGCGATAAACCATCTCCACCTCGCCGGGCATGGCATAAAATTCCTGATTGCGCAAGGTCAGTTCCGCTTCTTCCTCCGCCGTGAACCAATAGCGTTCTCCCTTCTCCAACTCGGCTTTCAGTTGGGCAAATAACTGCTTGTGTTCCAATGGAGAACAGTCTATCTTTTCCTTTATTTCGGTACAGAAATAGCGTCGGCTTCCGCTGGGATCGGTCAGCAGATCCTTTCGGTTGCTGGTACCTATGAACGATGCCATCCGGGGGAGATGGCTGTATGTGGCGCGGTGCGACTTGCGGAAGTCCAGCTTCTTCATCTGCATCAGGTTTTTCAGCAACGGCAGTTTTTGGGTAGAAAGACGGTCGTACTCATCCAGGTTGATAAGTCCGAAGAAGGATAGTTTTTGCTCACATCCCGCCTGTCCGGTCAGTTCAAAACTGTCGGTGTAGTGGTCTTTCAGCGAATCGGG
>Ga0192241_10278_pt1 | contig 27210 bp, 18 predicted proteins | sample Koala_Koa27_I3_FD_131239 | JGI IMG/M metagenome (GOLD analysis project Ga0192241, IMG submission 131239) | Enriched cells from koala feces incubated with labeled cellulose particles, San Francisco Zoo, California, United States - Koala_Koa2-7_I3 ... | reverse complement strand
TACGTCTCCATTAGGGTATATCTTCTCTTATGTAATATATCTCTTCGATGCGGTGTATATTCCGGAACTATCTATATTCCCATTTGGTACGCCGAGACGTACGCCGAGACGCACGCCGTGCGTCTCTACAGTGGATTGGACATTCGGATAGTAATTTCAATCGTCCCTTCGTAGATCCCTTGTAATTTCAATCGTAAATCGTCAATCGTCCCTTCGTAAATCCCTTGTTCTGTTTATCTCATTTTCCGCCGCTGCTGCTACCAGCAGTCCTATGGCATCTCTCTGGGTAGATAAGGAGGAGAGTTGCCTGAGGTGGTGGAGATAGGTGACCCGAAGTGCTTCCGCGGAGAGGCCGGAGACGGATGGAGACTGGAAAAGACGGTCTGTTATGTTGCGGAACAGCAGAGATACATCGCCCTGGGAGTTGAGAGCAAATCTTCTTGGAACGGTTGTGAGCAAACTCTCCAGGAACGCGCTTTGTTTGTCGAGGAGTAGTTCCTGCTGATTGCCCAGCAGCTTGTTGAGTGATTCGTCTATCAGCCAGGACGAGCTCTGAAGAAGTTCTTCCAGGATAAAATCCAGGGCCTGCAAACCTGTGTCCGTATCGGTAAACTGGTATCCTCCTTCGGTGTCTCTGGTTCCGGGTTCGAGATAGAAGGCCCCTCCGATGTAGGAGGCACTGCCGTAGAGGTAGAGGAAAAACTGTTCGAGGATCTCCTGGTAGGTTTCCTCTATGGCCTCTTTCGGGTGGGTCCAGCCAGACAGCCAGTCGTGCAGATGGGCGGTGATCACCTTCAGGTTGCGGATGCCGTATCCGGAAGAGCGTATCACATCGTCTCCCAGCACATCGGTCTGGGCCGCGGGATCACTGGTGATCTTCTGTCTGCTCTCCGGGGCAAACAGATACATCGGATCGTGTTGCCTGCTATCGACGATGCGGCGGAGAAACACCTGTTCGTCTTCCCCTTCCGGCACGGGTGTATAGCCCCATTCTATAGCCAGGTAATCATAGGGTCCCAGCAGCGGGGGGGGGAGCATAGAGACCCCTTTCTCCAGGTCTCCGGGTTGTGCCACGTAGTTGAACCGGGCGTAGTCCATGATAGAGGCTGTGGTGCCATACCTGGCGGTGAAAGAGGCAGAACGCAGCGAATCTACCGGGTAGGCGAAAGACCCGCGCATGTTGTGTCTGAGCCCGAGCACGTGTCCCATTTCATGTGCCGCTACATAGCGGATCATCTCTCCGAGCATCTCTTCGGACAGGCTCTCCTGGCGTGCCGCCGGATCGCAGGCAGCCGTCTGTACAAACCGCCATTTCCGGAGCCGGTCTTCAAGATCGTGGTACCAGTAAATATCTGCCTGAAGGATTTCTCCCAAACGCGGATCTACCAGCGTGGCTCCCATCGCGTTTTCCCTGGCCTGGGGGATGTAACGGAGCATATTGACCGAGAGGTCGTACGGGTCGAAGTCTTCTCCGTCGGGCAGATCCCTGACTTGAATCACATCTTTAAATCCGATGGCCTCAAACGCTCTGTTCCAATCTAATATACCTTCCCGCGCATAGCGGGCTACGTGTGCGGGCAAAGCCGGATCGATGTAGAAAACAAGGGGCCGGAGCACTTCCGTAAGTTCTCCGGCGCGGTGCTTGTCTTTGTCCGCAGGGCAGAGGTTCCAGCGGGTGATGTATCTGAGCTGTTCGATGGGCTTGTCTTCCCGCACGCTCTTGTAGCTTCGCGTGAAATATCCCACACGCGGGTCTTTCTGCCGGGGTGGTGCCGGATCATCCATAAGCACAAGGTTGTAGTGGAGTTGCAGGGAGAAGGAGGTTTTACTGCCTGTATAGATAAGCTCGGAACGGATGCTGATCCGGTCTTCCCGGTTGCGGAAGTCGCGGATCCCACTCAGCCCGGGAGCCAGCTTTCCGGAAAGCAGCCCCGACTCCAGAGGCATCATTCCGGGTATGTCTTCGCCGAAAAACCGGGTAATGTCGATCGTCACCGAGGCCGGGGCCGACCTGTGGATCGGGAAAGCAAAGGGGTATCTGGGGGTCTGGTTGTTTTGCAGGCCTGTGTGCACCTTCTGCGTGCTGTCGCACCACACCTCATAGGCTCTCTCTTCAAAGAGCAACTGCCCTTCTTTCTCTACGAAATGGAACACTTTTCCGGGATGGAACGTCTGTCCGGCAGCAATGTGTTTGTGTCCGCTGATGTCTGCCACGCGGGTAGTCATAAACACATCCCGGTGGAAGAGGCCCCGGTCGATAGTCAGATACCAGGAATCACCTTCCCGGCTGATTTGCATCGGAAAGGAAGAGGCTCCCAGATACAGGGAGAAGAAACAGCTGTATAATAGGAGCAACCCTGTCAGACAGCCTCTTTGTTTGAACAGTCTCATTCGTGTCAGTCTAAAGTTTGTGTGTACGAGGCCGGAAAAATTTCCGGTGTCGGTTGATGCCTCCTCGGGTATACCCCGATCGTAGAAATAGCAAGTATGCCGTATCACAGGCGCTGTGACCCACGTGCCGTACCTACAAAAATAACTGATTTGGTTCAATACCGGGTATACCTTTTACAGTATTTAAAGGATGCGGGGAAGGAAGCGGGGAAAAAAGAGAGAAATAACACACATATATACAGTATTTTAGATAAATCAACACCCGGTTGTCACTGGTTTCGCTGGTTTCGCTGTGCATACAAGGAGTGGTTTCGCAGCTATCAGACTGACATTCGTTCCCTGTGAACCACGTCGGGTTTGCCGCGCCAGCGGTTGTGCGTTGACTTCGCCGGCCCTTTGTTCACAGGGAACCTGACGGATTTTCGGAGAAGTTTTAAGTTGTGGGTTTTAAGTTGTGGGTTTTAAGTTTTAAGTTATAAGTTTTAAGTTGTGAGTTTTAAGTAAATTCAATGGTACATCGTATATCAGTCTATGGTAAATAAGTAGATTTCTTTGTGTTTTGTATGTCTGCTTGTTCAGTTGTGAGTTTTAAGTTGTGAGTTTTAAGTAAATTCAATGGTATATAGTATCTCAGTTTATGGTAAATCCGTAGATTTCTTTGTGTTTCGTATATCTGCTTGTTCAGTTGTGAGTTTTAAGTGATAAGTTTTGAGTCATTTCAATCATACATCGTCTATCAGTCTATGGTAAATCCGTAGGTGTTGTTGTGTTTTACAGGTAGAGGACAGTGTCTCATTGCTGTGGTAAGTCCGTGCGTTTTTCTATTGAAAAAGAATCACGGAAAAGACCAGTTCTCTGCCGCGCAGGTGGTAGTTGTAAGAAAACGAATCGAGTCCGTTGAACAGGGTATACGAATAGGTGCGTACGTCGAGGATATTGTTGAGTTGCAGTTGCAGTCTGTAGGTTTTCGCTTTGTATTCCATGCCTGCGTCGTAGAGCGTGATGTTCTTGAAACGTGACGATTCGACCTCCCGCCTGTCGAACTCTACCTGCGTATATAAGTTCAGCCCTTTGGGAAAGAAGGCGGATATTTTGCCGGTATGGCCCTGGGAAAGCAGGGAGAAATGCTGATTGAGGTAGCTGTTGACATTCCGGGATGCCCGCGCCGTGTAGTTCAGTTCAGACCACGACCAGGGGCGTGAGGTCAGGCTGCCGCTGACGGAGTAGGTTTGTCCATAATAAGGTGTCCGGATGTCCTGCTGAAGGATCTGGTTTTTCTCCAGGTGTAGTTGCCTCCCACCGTGAGCTTGGTGCGGATGGGCTGAAACTGTTTGGTGATGCTGAACTGGGAAGAGACTGTCTGCGAACTGTTGGGCGAGGCTACCTGGGAGTGGATGATATAGTCCGGCTCTACCCATTGCGAAGACAAGGTGTTGTGGGTGTGGTAGGTGTACTGGATACCTGCGTGGGCAAACCAGAACTCCAGCGGGCGCTTGTACTCCACTTGCAGGGCGGCATATTCTTTCCTGTTTTTAGTGAGTATACCCGCCCGGAGCTGCCGGGTGCGATAGGAGAGTTGTACGGGCTGCTCCAGCACATCCAGTATGTCGCCCAGCGCGTGATTGAGTCCGCCATTCAGGTTGAGCTTGACAGCGGAGTTGACCCTGTAGCTGAAATAGAGATCCGGATCTGCGTAGAAGTAGTTTTTATCTGTCTGTAGCTTTCCGGATGCCGTCCGGTAGTTCAGGTAATACTGATGCAGGGGAGCACTGATGCGAGCCATAAACCGGTTGTCAGATGTTTTCCACTCGTATCGCGGTGCGAATGAGGTTTGCAGGTAGTAACCGGAGGCGGTGTTCTCCGCCAGCTCCGGTGCCTGACGCAACTGGGTTTGTAGCTCTTCATAGGTCAGGCTCAGGGAAAAAGGAAAATAGAAGCGGGAGTGGTTGCCGGTGGTTAGTACGAAACTGGCCTCTTCCCGGGTGTGGAAGGTATGTCCGGCGGCGGTCTGGGAGACGCTCTCTCCCTGTCCGGCCTGAGCGTCGGAAAAAAGGAGCCTGCCGCGCGGAGAGGTGTTGTATTGCAGGTAGGAGGAGAAATTCCAGAAATGCTCTCCGATGCGTTTTTTACTTCCAGCTTGTTGCTTATATCTACCTGGTGTGCTTCTCTGTACTGACCGATCCGTTGCGCGTTCTTCTGTACGTCCAGATGATTTTTATCGAAACGGGTTTTTGCCAGCAAATGGTTGCGCAGGTAGAGCGCGCTGTCGTTCAGGATATAGTCGAGCGAGATCTCCGGACGGTGTGTCTTCACCAGCGGATGGCTCTCTTCTGTCACGATCACGTTGCCTTCGTTTGTATAGTAGGTGCTTTGTGTGCTGTAGGCGTGCTGATTGCGGAGGTAGGCATACTCTACATTCAGTTTCAGGCTGGCATTTTCCGATAACTTATGGATGGTGTTGGCACTGATCATTTTGTCTTGTATGGATTGGTAACGGTCTTCTCTGACAGGTGGCGCGGACGATCCCATGCTGCTGATATCCAGCAGCGAAAAGGCTTTGTTGGGGATGCCTGTATGCCCGGAATGGTTGACCAGCTCCCGCTCTGAAGAGGGCCGGTAGTTGCCGGTCCGGGCCGTACTGATGGTCTGGAAACGGGGAGAGAAGACCATGGCGGTGAACCTGAGATGATACAGCCACCCTTCTTCTGCGTAGCCCAGCGCCGCGTCGGAGGTGCCAAAGGGTTTCAATTTTGCCTTCTGGGTCAGTTTGATATTGACTACCACATCCTCACTCTGTATACGATCTTGTTGCTGGCGGATCTGCTGATGATTTTCAATGATCTCTACCTCCGATACCGATGTGGCGGGCAGGCTGCGGGTGGCCAGGCTGTATTTGCCTCCGAGCATATTCAGCCCTTCGATGTAGAAGCGGTCGATGTTTTTGCCCATGTACTGAATGGCTCCCGCGGGAGTGATCTCCATTCCCGGAAGTTTCTTTATGGCATCTTCCAGAGAGACATCTCCTTTGCCGGTGAAAGCCGACAGGCGGTAGGAGAGGGTATCTCCTTTGAGCCGGATCTGAGGAGCGGATACGGTGATCTCACGGATCTGTATGGCTTTTTCCCTGAGCCATACATCCCGTGTCTGGGAGCGCGGGACTATTTCCTGTTCTACCTTTTCGTAGGAGAGATGTTCGAAAGAGAGCACCGGCGGGTGTCCGGGGTCCGCGGGAAGGTGTAGTTCGTACTCACCTTTTTCGTTGGTAAGCGCGTAGGCTTTCATCTGGCCCCGGACGGAAAGCCTTACTACCACACGCTCTACAGGCGTTTTCTCGTTCTCACTTCGGACGGTTCCCTGTACGATCTGCTGGGCAGACAGAGACAGGTACAGGCCAGGCAGGCAAAACCACAAACTAATTCTCCGGATGTGTTTCATTTCAGATTTGTTTTTACAGGGGTGGAACAGGTCCGGGACGCGCGATTGACACGCGCCCGGAACGCGTGGGTGTGGAAGCCCACCTGTGGACAGACATTTACTGTAGCTCCAGCGGCGTGTATCCGTTGGGGCGTATTCTTAACTGCAATCCATCTATCAGGATCATAGACTGATCGCCCACCTTCAACACATCTATGTTTGTGATCCCTTCCATAGGTACGTTTTTCATCGGGTCTTTTTCAAACCCGATCTTGTTTCTGAGGAATTTCTCCCGTGTTGTCCGGATCTGCCGCGCGTTTTTCTGCTCGTACACCGGAATTCCGGCCTGGCGGATAGCGGTGGCTGTGAACAGGTGTACCCCTTCCCGGTCTTCGGCCTGTAAGATGATCCCCGGCAGTCCGGTCAGTTTCCAGGGACCCAAAGGAGAGGGAATATCCAGGGCATACCAGGCAGTCCATTCCCTGCCCGCGTAGGATGTGGTGGCTTTGTGGCACAGGTGGCCGCATACGGTGAGTGTGTCTCCGGAAAGTTCCCACTCCAACGCGTCTGCTGGCTGGGTGTAGGTAAAATAGTTGGGTGTGATAATATCTGTCACGGTCATCTTTCCTCTGGGATGATTCTGAAAGATCACCCCCTCGAAGAAGTACATCGCGCGGCGCGTCTTGTCTTGTGCCTCTTTTTTCATCTCTTCCGTTACGTTTCGTCCGAAAAGCAGAAGAGAATCTTCCTGATAGGCTGTGTAGTCCCAGAATTTGGTACTGTTGTTACCCACTTGCAGGATGGTGTAACAGGTTTCTTCCTCCAGCGTGGCCTGCTCTGGGTTACGGACAGCGATCTTGTACGTGTAGATGCAGCTGAACAGCGTGTTGTCTATCTGTACATAGTTGGTTGGGTTTAATGTATACTCAGGCTTTTGCTGAGCGTTGGCTGAGGTGAGACTTAAAAGTCCACAGAAAATAAATAGCATTTTGTGGTTACGCATACGGAGTTATTTTAAGGATGGGAATTGCGGATCAGGGTATTTCCCTTTCATCCGTTGTACTGTGTTTTCCAGGGCTCAGCACAGCGGGCTTTCCGGATAGCCGTCGTGTACGGGTCTTCAGGAAAAAGCGATTTTCTTCTGGTAAATATTTTTATTTAATTAAATCTGTTACATCCTGACTGTTTAAAAACCAATGATTCACAGATCAGTGACGCGGAAGCAATATTCGTATTTTTTTCGGACCGCCAAGTCCAAAGAGTGTTTTTAAGGCTTTTTTAACTGTTGGATTTGTCTTTAAATTTCAATAATAACTATAAAATCAGATGTAATCAACTAATCATCTTAGTTTTGTAACTAAAATAATTAGTTATTTTGGTGAGGCAGATTTTACGCGAATTATCGGGTTGTTTTTTTCTTTTTCTTTCGGAAAAGTAGAGGGAGGGCTTTTGGTGTCCAAGGAGAGGGAGAAATATATGTCAGATAATTTCAATAGAGGCAGAGAGGCGCGCGGGACACAGAGATAGCGAGACAGGAAGGTGTCTGTATAGGGTGTATGTTTGTACGGGGGAGGTTCGCAGGTAGGCGAAGAGTTTTTCGTGTCACGTCTCTCCTGCTGCCTGGCAACTCTGTAAATCGTACCTCAGGCAGCCTCTGTGATGCATCCGGGGCGTTGTGTATTATTCTTTTTTCAGGATGATCTTTCCCTGGTAGCAGGCAGTGATGCTGTTGAGGAAAAGGATCAGTTCCGGATATTTTTCCGCTTCGTACCGTCCGGAGCGGACGCTTACTTCCTGCCGCACCGTGAGGGTATTGCCTGTTGCCTTTACTTCGGAGGTGAGTGTGCCGAAAGGAGTTCGCAGCTGTACAGAAGGTGGGACAGACTCTACGCTGTATCCTTCCGGAAGCTGAAGGGTGAGGTGGTCTGTATCGTTGTATCCCTGTCGGATATAGATCTCCTGTCTGCGGGGCTTTACCGGTAGTTTCCCGAATCCCCCGCGCAAAGGATTGAGCGGAACGAACAGGCGGTTTCCGGTGCGGTTGCCATACAGCGGGGAGGTGAAGCTGTATCGCAGGATGAAAGCCGGATCTGCTTCTTTCTTCTCTTCGTAGCTGATAGCGCCAACGCTTGCCTGTGTGAGGTGAATGTGTTTGCGTAGCCTGTCGGTCTGCGCCGAAGGGGATAGTTTTTCGAAATAGAGCCAATCTTCGTATCTCGATAGCCGGGAGGTGGTCTCTACCTGCGCGGAGACTGCCCCGTCCGGAGCGAGGGTCAGTTGTATGTCCTGGTGCTGCGTATGCAGGGAGTCGGGCCTTGTGGGCAACCGGACAACCTGGCCTTTTCCCTGGCGGATCACCAGTGCCTGATGTCCGGCTATGGAGCTGTGTATATAGCCGGGGGCATAGCGCGTGTTGGTACATTCGAGCCAGAGCGTGTCCTGGGGCAGGGGTACTTGCAGGATGACGTGGTTCGTCTGGTTGGCACTGGGATAATCGGGCAGCAGGTCGCGGTTGTTGGTGCTGATCTCCGTGTAGAAGGAGGGGATCCCTGCTTCCCGCAGCAGGGCCTGTGCATAATTGGTGAGGGCTTTGCAGTCTCCGAATCCGGTACGGAACACTTCCGCCGCGGGCAGGGGCTGAAAGCCGCCGATACCGAGCTGGATACTTACGTAGCGGGTCGTCTCTCCCAGGTATTCATAGATGCGCCGCACCTTTTCCCGATCGTTGGCGGCACCTGCTGTGAGTTCCTGAGCCTTCTGTCGCGCGGCAGGGGGCAGTTCGTCGCGTTTGTGAAGCAATGCGTACTGAAAAGCGCCGTAGCTTTCCCAACTTTCCAGGCTTCCGGGCTGACCGTCGAAGACGAAGTTTTCCGGCGAAAGCAGCAACAGCGGGGTCAGCGCGGAGAGAGGGGGGGCAAATGGTTCGTGTTCTATGGCCTGGATGCCTGCCGCGCGCCAGGTATGAGCGGGTAGTTTTCCGTTGTGGTCTTTCGCGGGCTCCCGCAGGCGGAATGCTTTGTAGCGGAAAGGAGTCGCGTCCGGGATGTAGAGGGTATAAGATGCCTGTTCTACGGATTGGTTGTATGTTTTCTGAGGGAAAAATCCCGGAAAGCCGATCAGTCCGTTCTTGTGGCGGACTTCCCATTCGTAGCGTACGGTGCAGGGATAGGAGGGAAGGAGACATTCGTACCTGTAGTACGAATCGTCGGAAGCCAGGTGAGGGGAATATTCGGAAAATCTCAGATCGCTTTTTCTGATCTTTCGTATCAGTTTGCCCCGGGCGTCATAGACCTCACCGGAGAACTTGCGCAGTTCGCGGAACTTATCTCCATAGAAGACAAAGTCGGCATGGTCTTTTCCTCTTTCGTTGAGTATGGTGATCGTCAGGCTGTTGCTCTCTTCGCCAGACACGGGGCTGTGCCAGGTATAGGTGGTCCGGGCATCCCGGACCACAGAGTAGGCCTGTTCTTTCAGCGAATCGGGGACAGAGGCTGCCACAGGCCCCTGCGCAGAGCTGGGTGATGTTGCGCAGAGACTGAACAGCAGGTATAGAGCGCCTATCCTGAACCTTGCCGGGCGTGAGTGGTGTGTGGTCATAGCGAAGTGGTTTTTCTCAGGACGACCTGTTCGTTGTTTTTCTGTACCAGCATTTCCCAGAACTGTTTGAGCGAAGTATATTCGTGCGTGGCAAAGATCACTTTATCGAATTTCACCACATAGTTAAGGGTGATGATCCCGCTTTCGTGCCGGACGCTGTACTGGCAGGAGATGCTTCCGTCTTCGGTACGGAAGTTACTGCTTTCCGGCAGTTCTTCTACTTCTACTCCTTCGGGCAGGCGGAGGGTGTGGCTCACGCGCAGGCTATAGGGGAAAGCAAATTCGACAGGTAGTTCCCTGTGTTCGTCGGTGAAATTGTTTTTCGTGATATGGGGCACGATCATGGGATTGAAATAGATGTGCGTATCGGTCTGCATCAGTGGTTTAGAGAAGTTTACAGCGGTTCTGACCTGTATGGAGAAAGGTTCCATCTGTGTCTGTTTGTACTCCCGGATGATCAGCCCTTCTTCGCGGCTGATGTTTTCGACAAAGGCGATGCTGTCTTCGGCCGCGTAGAATTCCTCTTTATAAGCTACCGCGTACCTGCCACCGAGGAGCGTATTCCTTTCTCCGTTCAGCGTGCCGGTATCGTCTAAGGTAGCAGTCACTAAGTTCTGGATCGTGTGGTTGCCTACCTGGGTGAGGTTGACCCAGCCTCCTCCGCCCGCTCCCGGATTGAAGAGCCAGGCGCGGTCTACCATCAGTAGCGGCGAGAGGGTATCTATGCCTCCGTAGCGGGTAGAGCCATCGAGATATACGAATTTGTTTTCCGCTACCTGCGCGGCTATCACAAAGGTGTTGAGTTTGTTGAGGGAGGGAAAGCTGAAGGGGAGTCTTCCCCGATCTCTGCGGCTCAGCAAGACGGGATGCGCCACGATGCCCGCGTCTTTCAGTACACTGAGCAGGACGAAGTTGATCTCCGCGTTGTTGCCCACTCCGTCTTTGATGGCCTGACGTACGCCGTCTCCGTAGAAGCCATATTTCCCGTTCCAGGATATTTTGCTCCGCACCAGCGCGAACACGGCCTCTACTTTCTCTGCCGGTTTCATCTCTGTCAGGTTCAGGGCCCTCCACTCTTCCCGGAACGGATTGCGCAGGGAGAGAAGTCCACCCCAGGAATTGTGTTCCCTGAGTAGTCTTTCGATGTCTGCCCAGGTGGTGGTATGAGGCTTGTAGGGTGAATAGGGGAATTTGATGCCCTGGAGTTCGAAAGTCACACGAGACCGGAAATCCTGTACGCACCACACATAGTCCTGATCTTTCAGAGCAGGAAGATCGGTGGCGGTGGCTTTGATCACCTTCGAGGTACAGTGTATATTTTCTGTCTGTTTGACGGAGGAAATGTATATATTGAAACTCTGATTTTCCTGTGTCTCGGATAGCTGTACTTCACCGAATCCTTTGGATTCGATATTGAAAAGGAAATACTCCGGGATCTTGACCTGGTACCGCGCGTGCATAACCGGCAGTTCGTTCTGTATCTCCCATTCGGGGAGGGAGTAGTAGAAGTCGGAGGTAACGCGATAGCGGTATTCGATGACTGTACCGGCGCGTACGGAAGGGATGGAGAATTTGATCTGTTTGTAATAGGGCGAGAGGCGCTCTTCAAAAATATAGCTTTTCTCCATTTTGGTGCGTACTGTTTTTCCATTTTCGAGGTTATAGGCATAGGCTTCGATGCGGCTGATGGTCTCACGGGGCTGGCTGGGATTGCTTTCCTGATAGATGGGGATGGTGACGTTGGCATAGTCTGTACCTTCGGAGTCGAGGATTTTGACACGTTTTTCAATGTTTTGTACGACGCGGAACTGCTGGGATACGAATTCGTAGTAGAGATCTGCTTTGTCACAAAGGATCAGCGCGTGCGCGGTGGTGTCTTTTTCATAGGTGGTCATAGCGAGTTCATCTACAGATATTTTTCCATACGACATGGAGAACTCCTGAGCATACCCTACGAAGGTCAGACCCATACACAGAAGGGCCAGAATAGCTTTTGTCCTTTTCATATTATAGTAGTTACATGTGTGTCCGGTGAACTGATTTTTACGTAAGGTTCAGGTGCGCGTTGTTCTTTTTGAATGTCGAGGTTAAAACTATAGAAAATAAATTACATACGAGCGGGATTGTTACTATTTCTTTTGTTGGTTAACTTTTATTAATAAGTAACCCGGGATGCGCAAGGTAGGGACGGGTTCCTTCGTTGTGCTACCACACGGGATGGAGCCTCCTGGAGGCAGGTGTGCGATACCTATCCCGACGAAGGAACAAAGGGTATAGCGGAAACCGGATTGTTTTTTAAATTTTTTTCGTTGTTTGGAAAAACCTTCTGTATGGCTTGACTGTTTAGATAGAAGTTTAATCTAAACTTTAACTTATTTAAATATGGCAACAACTGTGAAACCATCTGCTCAGAGCAAACCTACGTCTCATACTGAAAATCAGGAGGTCGGACGTTTTATCGGTGCTCTCTATTCTTTCAATAACAGCCTGAAACTGTACCACTGGCACGTAAGTGGTGAAGGTAGCTATGCACAACATATTGCCCTGGACCAGGCCCTGGAAACACTGCCTGATGTGCTGGATCGTCTGACAGAGACTACCTATGCGATGAAAGGAGATATTGCTATCACTATTCCGGAAACGAATGTTCCGAAAGATATTGTGAAGCACGCGCAGGATTTCTATACCTATGTAGAGAGTCACCGGGATCTTTTTTCTCAGGATTTCTCCGCATCTATTATAGATGATTATCAGGAGACGATCCAGCAATTGCTTTACAGACTGGAACGACTGAAATAAGTGGCAGGTCTGCTTGTCAGGAATTTGTAAAGCTTATCACAGAAAAACGTCCGGCATGTTATCATGGCCGGACGTTTTTTGTGGGTAAGATCGCCGGAAAGGCGTTTACCATCGGGTGGGTGTTACGGAAATAAACAAGAAGTTGTTTGGGTGTGCGGATTTTATTATGTTTGCATGACATTTTATCTGAAATTCCATGAAAAAGATCTTCTTGTTGAGTCTGTGTCTGGTATGGACGTTCTGTGTATGCGCGCAGAGACAAACTATTGGTGAACGTATCGCTCCACCGGCGGGGTATGTGCGGGAAGCATTGCCGTCCGGATCTTTCGGGGCGTATCTCCGCGAATTACCTTTGTTGCCCGCGGGCAGCAAAGTGCTTCTGTTTAACGGTGAAGAAAAACGCAACCAGGCGTGCGCGTATGCCGTGGTAGATCTGGATATTGGCAAACGGGATCTTCAGCAATGCGCGGATGCTATCATACGCCTGCGTGCCGAACACCTCTACCAACAACAGAAGTATACGGAGATCTGTTTCAACTTTACCAACGGATTCCGGGCAGACTATACGAAGTGGGCAGCGGGCCACCGCATCCGGGTAAGTGGCAATCAGGTATCCTGGTATGCTGCCGGAGCGGAAGACTATACCTATCCGACTTTCCGCGCTTATCTCGACCTGGTGTTTGTCTACGCAGGTACTGCCTCTCTGGCGGGAGAACTGGTCCGGACTGACTATGCGGAGTTGAGATCCGGCGATGTCTTTATACAAGGTGGCTTTCCCGGTCACGCGGTGATCGTAGTGGATGTCGCCGTTCATCCTCAGTCCGGAAAGAGGGTCTATCTGCTGGCTCAGAGTTATATGCCCGCGCAACATATCCATGTCCTGACCAATCCTGCCCATCGTACCCTTTCTCCGTGGTACGAACTGGAACCTACGCGCGCGGGTAAAGTCTATATTCCGGAATGGACGTTTGAGAAGAGCGACCTGATGCGGTTTCCCTGAAAAACGAAGAGCGGCTTACTGATTTACGATTTACTGATTTACGATTTACTGATTTACGATGGAAGATATAAGAAGATATAAGTTGTGATCTACCTGTAGAAATATCTACTTACGTTTCTATAGTTGCCCCCCTGCGTTGTACACCCCACACACATCGTTGGTACATGGGATATATATCAGATAATCGTATTTTCCATCGTACATCGGTAAGTCTCTTAAAACTGTCTTTGCAAAGAGATCAGAAATTCACGGGGACGAATGGATAGCCACGATTCACAGCTTTGCAGGGCAGTGTAGGTGGTATAGCTGTAGGATTCGCGGTCGAAGAGGTTGCGCAGTGAGGCTGTGGCGCGCCATCGTTTCCAGTTGTATATAACAGAGAAGTCGGCCAGCAACGTATGTAAGTATCTGCCCGCGCTGATCTCATCCAGGTACGATTCTCCGGCAAGGAGGAAGCGGAGGGCTCCCGGATTCCAGGAAACCTGGAGGCGATGGATCATGTGAAGCAAGGGGTCGAGGCGTGTGTCTGTTCCGATGCGTGAACCACCGTAGCTGAGATGGCCGCTGTAGTCGACCTCCATCTGCCGGGCAGGCATCCATTGGAGCTTAGGCTGTACCAGCAGTTGGTCGTAGCGGTAAGAAAGTATCTCTTCTCCGTTCCATTGGCGACCGGTGCTCCGGCTGAGGGTCAGTCCCAGAGAGGTAGTCAGGTTCCAGTCGTAGATCCCTTTGGACAAATGGCTGTGGAGACTCTTGTGGTCGGTATGATGGGTCTCCGGCAGGGTGGTCAGTAGGATCTGTCCGTCGGAGATAATCTGTCCCGGAAGCAGATTGTGCCGCGAGCGGGTATAGGAGAGTGTGGTATGGAAAAAGAGTTCGCGGACTGTATTCTTATATTCTCCATACAAGGAATAGTATTGCGTGGTCGCGCGCGCGCTCCGGACGAGGCATCACAGCGGTGCGGTAGTCTGTGTAGTAGGTATAGGGGTAGAGCGTAGCTATGTTGCCCGGAGCTTGTGTCAGGGTGGCATAGCCTGAGAATTGCCAGCGGTGGTTGAAGCGGTACCTCAGAGAGAGAGGGGTGAAAGAACAGCGCGTTTTCCGGGGCGTGGGTGTATCTCTGGTATTGCACCGGCAAAGAGAGCGTGGTGCGCCATTGTCCGGCCATCCGCTGAAAGGTGGGAAGCAGATAGAGGGAATAACTGTTTTCCCGGTATCTCTCCTCTTGTCGGGCGGCAAACAGTTCGGCGTTCATACCCACTGTATAGCTGGCTGTCAGGTAGCGGTTGCTGCGTCGGAACGAGTAATGGTTGTCTGTATACAGACGGCGGAAATCCAGTTCCTGCCGGAAGTCTTCCGTACGCAGGGTAGAGGGCCGTTGGTAATAAGACAGACGGGAACGGAATTCGGAAGTTGTTTTTTCCCGGTTACGTACCAGGTGCAGGTTGTTTTCTACCTGCAGGTGGTGGGTGTTGAGACGCTGCCGGATGTCGGTATCTCCTCCGATCTCCGACCATTCGTGACCCAGCTGTCCCTGGACCGAGACATTCTCGCGGAGGTAATAGTGTGCCGCGTTCTTTTCGAGCAACATATCCAGATAGGCTTGGTCGGTACGCAGCCGGTAATCGCGCTGTTCTTCCAGAGCGATCGTATCGTTGTCGGAATACCAGATGTCGCGGCTTCCGCGTTGCTGGCGTGTCTGGTCGCGGGTATATCCAGCTTGCAGACGGAGGTTAGTTTCTTCCGCGGGTTTGTAGAGCTTATTTGCTGAAAAAGTATGTGTGTCGTTGAACAGTACCCGGCGGCGGTCGAGCGGAGACCGGATCGACGAGTGATTCAGGAAAGAGGGCATCTGGTTCCCGGCCAGCCGGGCAGTAGGAGAGTGGGCGGAAATCAGTTCGGTCTGTTCTTCGGAGAGATCCGTACCGGTATTGTCTGTATGAAATCCGTAGAGGCTTTGCCCGCGATGGCCCAGTTGCAACGCGCTGATTCCCGCGTCGCGCAGGAAGTCGTCGCCCCATCCGGCGGCGACCGACAGTCGGAACATCCATTTGCTGCGTACGGCGGGATCGAGTTTGAGGTTCAGCGCAATATCGTCGGTGAATACCTTGTCGCGCAGGGATTGGATGGGCTGGTAGTTCTCTATGATCTGGGCCTCTTTTACCGCCCTGGCATCTAAGTTGTTGTTGATCAGGTTGTAGCGTCCGCCGGTGAGGTCCATGCCTTCTACCGAGAAGTGGCTGATCTCTTTGCCGTTGTAACGGATCTTTCCGCTTTCGCCGACTTCTACGCCGGGAAGTTTGCGCAAGACATCCTTTACATTCACATCGCTGGAAGAGGCAAACTGTTCCAGGTCGAATTTGATGGTATCCTGCCTGCCATAGATGCGTCCGGGCCTGATCTGTACCTCTTTCAGGGTAAGCGCTTCGGCATACAGGGCGAAATTGTACCGGGTGGTACCTAGCTTCACCTGCTGCCACTCTTTGCGGTATCCCAGGTAGGAAACAGCGATCGTGAGCGAATCGCCCTGAAGAGAAGGAAGGGTATACTGGCCCTCTCTGTCTGTCAGGCAGAATGCCAGCGGAGCACCCGCCGCGCCCCGTTGCAGGGTGACGGCGGCAGCTTCCAGCGCTTCTCCGGTAGCGGTATCTGTCACCTGGCCGCGCAGGCCTTGTGCCTGCGCGGTGGCGCACAGATCAGAGAGAAGAAACAGAGAGATAAAGAATAACTTTTTCATGGGAAACGGGAAAGTTTTGAGTTTTAAGTTCTAAGTTCTAAGTTTTAAGTTCTGAGTTTTAAATTTTAAGTTCTGAATTCTAAGTTTTAAGTTCTGAGCTCTGAGTTTTAAGTTCTGGGTTCTAAGTTCTAAATTTTAAGTTCTGGATTATAAGTTCTAAATTCTAAATTCTGGGTTCTAAGTTCTAAGTTTTGAGTGTCACGCGGAAATAAAATATAAGGAATCCATAAACTAAAACTTACAACTTAAAACTTATCCCAGGTAACCCGGAACTTAAAACTTATAACTTAAAACTTATCCCAGGTAACTCGGAACTTAAAACTTACAGCTTAAAACTTACAACTTATAACTTTAAAATTCCAGTTCGATCGGATTATAGGGCACATGGCGTGGATTAGCGGCTTTCTCGCCGTTTTCTCCCTGGACGGTGACGGATACCTTACCTCCGGAAGCTTGGGTGATGTATCCGATCGGGTCGGCATAGAAACGTTCGTAGATCCTGTGCAGTTGCCTGCGGCTGACCGGTTCGGCCTTTTTTCCCCGATAGAGAATGGGATGAGGAGTGGTATATTGTTCTATACCGGTACACTCGTATCTGTAGTGGTCCCGCGTATCTTCGGCTCTGAGTATCAATCCCGGCAATCCGGTCAGTTTCCAGGGACCTTCTCCGCGCGGGATCTCCGGGGTATACCAGGCTTCATAGTCACGTCCTTTGAAACGACAGGATGCTTTGTGGCACGTATAGCCCAGGATGGTCTCTGTCTCCGGCAGGAGTGTCCACGCGGGCACTTCAGCCTCTTCTTCACAGCGCAGATCACTGGTCCCGATGCGGTCCAGCAGGGTCGTTTTGCCTGTAGGGTAGTTCTTGTACAGTCTGTAAGTGACATTTCCGCCTTTATACTGCTGCATGTGTCGCATGATGACCTCCTGGGAAGCGCCGTTGGCAAAATCGGCCTGTACGACCGAGTCTTGTAGGTATTTGGTATAACTGTGAAATACCGAACAGGAGGGACCGACTTCCAGCATCATCTCTTCGGTGACGGGATTTTTTTCCAGATCGACTGTGTCTATGCGCATAGAAAGCATATACTGCGCGCGGAACAGGGCGTAATCCAGTGTGTCTGCCTGGGTGGTAACCGGGTTTACTACTGCGATGTTGAACTGCGCGTGGCTCTGGAAACCGCAGCCAAGCAGCAGGAGCAGGGAAAATACAATCTTTTTCATAATCTGATGTATTAAGAGTTTATTTGAATAAGGAACCTGTTCGTCTCTGGCCCGTTTCTGCAGGCGGACCTGTTTTAGATTCGCTGACCGCCTGATTGATTGTGCCGGTCTGCGCTTCAGGTTGTTTTTTCTGTGGCAAAAATAAAGCGGATCAAGAGAGGAACGGAAATTTTCTTATTACGGAAATATTACGCTCCGGGAAAAAACACTCGCGTACCTTGTAAATACCGGAAGCGGACGTATCTTTGCGACAAAGAAAAAGAGATGGAAAGACGAGTAAAGATCGTATGGATACTTACGCTGGTTTCGGGCCTGTTGCTGATCTGCGGACAGGGGTATTGGCTGTTCAACCAATATCGCTATCAGATGGATGAGTATATCAAAGAGAGTTACGAAACTGTCTTAGAGGTGATCGGGCAGGAGCAACAGATCCGGAAAGAGCTGGCACAGGAGGGGAAGGCTCTTCAGCAATCGTATGTATACCTTTCCGGAGAGAAGGAAGATCTGGAAAAAAAGAAGGGGTTCTCCGTGAACTGGGCATAGAACTGACTGTACATGATCTGGATTCGATCCGCAGGGCACCGGCACTCTTACCTTCCGCCGGCAACGAAGCGTCGGATACCTCTTTCGCGTCCAGGCACCTGTCGTTCAGCATATACGACGGAGAGGAAGACAAGCGGATCGTAAATGAACAGAAGGAATTTTACTATCTGGTAGGAGAGGAGGCCAAGACACACCTGCACGAAGTGGTAGAGGTAAATGGTTTGCAGATCCGGTCTCCGTTTGTCCGGGAAAGGTTCGATTCTTTGTTAGACCTGCGCCTGGGAAAGGCGAATTATACTTTACAGGATACAGTGTATATGGAAAATACCATCTGGGTACCTGCCATACAGCCCCGGGGGAGCTCGCTGCGGCCTGTACTGGAGGTGATCTATCCTTACGATCCGCTGAGGCGCCGGGGAATTACCCTACAGATCGCCACTACTTATCACCCGGTCCTGAAACGGATGGAATGGCAACTGGCAGGAAGTCTGGGGCTGATCCTGCTCCTGCTGGTCAGCATGTTGTTCCAGGCTACCACAGTGGTGAAACAATACCGTGTAGATACGCTCCGGAAGAGTTTCGTACATACCATGATCCATGAACTCCGGCGACCGGTGCAGACCCTGAAAATGTGGGTGGCTTTGCTGCGGGATCAGGAGATGCGCGGGGATGAACAGGCCATCGGAGAGGTATTGCGTGACTCTATGTTCGAATTAGACAACCTGTCTGCCTATCTGGGGAAGCTGAAAGATATGACTCAGGCCGATTATGAAGATACTCCGCTGCAAAAGGTCTCTTTCGATCTGAAAGAGCTGGTGGAGAAGGTGATCCGTCTGACACCGCGGCCCGCGGATAAGAACATACGCTTCGTACCTGTGTACGACATGCAACAGTCTTGTGCGACAGCAGATCCGGTGCATGTGGCCAATGTGATCCAGAACCTGATCGAGAATTCTATCAAATACTCTGACGGGGAGGTAGAGATCGGTATTTACTGCCGCCTGTACGACGGGAAACTGGAGATTACGGTCAGCGACAACGGCTTCGGTATCCCGGCCACGGAACAGACCTATGTCTTCGATAAATTTTACCGGGGCCGGCAGGCTGCCGGATCCGATATTCCGGGGATTGGCCTGGGACTGAGCTATGTGAAACTTATTACGGAGGCGCACCAGGGCGAAGTTAGTCTTCGGACTGAGCCCGGCAAGGGAACAGCCATTACGCTCCGGATACCACAGTATTGTATATGAAACCGTTGAAAATACTTTTCGCAGACGATGATCTGAAGTATTCCATGCTGCTGAAGAAGTTTCTGGAGCGGGAAGGATACGAAGTGACCTACGCGGGAAACGGGCGTATCGCTCTGGAACAATTTCCGTTGGTAAAACCCGATCTGGTGTTGTTGGACATCAATATGCCGGAGGTGAATGGGTTTGAGGTGGCCGAACAGATACGCGCGGTGGATAGTAAAGTCTTGCTTTTCTTTTTGTCTGACCGCTCGGACAAGGCAGACCGTCTGAAGGGGTTTGATCTGAAAGGGAACGACTATCTGGCCAAGCCTTTTTATCCCGAAGAGCTGATTGCGCGCATCCGGGAGCGTTGCGGACCGGCGGAAAGAGGGGCTACGGAAGAGGAGGTGTATCGGTTCGGACAAACGGTTTTCAACTACAGTACCAATGAGATCCGTACAGGAAGCCGCAAAGCCCTTATTACCTCGCGCCAGGCCGAATTGCTGCGTATACTGGCGCGGCATCCAGGCGTAGCGGTGGATAGGGAGGTGCTGATCGAAGCGGGATGGGGACATGTCTCTTATGCCAATTCGCTGGCGCTGAATGTACAGATCACTTACCTGCGCCGGGCACTGAAAGCAGACACTACGGTGCGGATCGACGCGCTGATGAAAAAGGGATATGTGTTGAGAGTGGTAGGTTTTGAGTTTTGAGTTCTAAGTTTTGAGTTCTAAGTTCTAAGTTTTAAGTTTTGAGTTCTAAGTTTTGAGTTTTAAGTTGTAAGGCATAGATGACTTATTTTTCAGAAACTCACATACGTTGTCACGAAATAGCTTCTACTTTTTCAAAATCGGATTGATTTCAACCTCTTTCAGTCAATCAGCGTGTTTCCAGGTACTATAAAGACTTAAGGAGATCCTCATTTTTCTATATGGGAACGGCCTCTTCACATACGTAATGAATAGCTGATCTGCTATAACTTATAACTTAGAACTCAAAACTTAGAACTTAGAACTCAAAACTTACAACTCAAAACTTACAACTCAACACTTCCCCCTTCACCATCCCGGATTCTGGGTCATATTCGGATTCATAATAATCTCATGAATCGGAACAGGAAGCAATCTGTATTTTAATTCCCAGGATTCCATCACTCCCCAACGCAGGTTGTTGGCGATGGGATTGCCTAAGTGACAGGTCTGATACAAAGCTTGTATCTCAGTCAGGCTTATGCCGGTGAGAGTTTCCCTGCCGTTCTTCTGGTTAAATAGATTGACAGATTCAAGAGCCTGCGTAGTATTCCCTAAAGCCAGTTGCGCTTCGGCATTGTATAGATAGATCGCGTCGGACATCTCCGGATAACGCCGGATCAGATCGGTACATTGTTCAGAAGCCTCTGTGTAATTCTCCATCCATAGTTCAAAAACAATACGATCTTCCGCCACATATTTCAGATCAGCCTGTTGGAGGCGCGGGTAGGCCTGGATGAGTTCATCATGTACGAAGAGGTGGACTTCTGCCACCGGAGTGCGGGTAATACGGAAACTTTCCTCTATGGACAACAGGCGTGTAAGCAGAGGAACATCTCCGTAGAATTAAGTCAGATAGAGGTGGGCCTGCGCGCGGAATGCCCGGCAAAGCCATATCCCTGCTGTGTATGCCTGCCAGATCTCAGGCCTTTGTTGCGCATCATTCAGCAGGGTATTTGTCAGATGGATCACACTGTATGCCTCGGAGAAGAAAGTGGAGATCCGGTGATCGGCGGAGTTGATTTGTGTACGTTGTTCTAAGGTAGACAATTGTGTGCTGTATTCCATATAAAGGTCATACAAACCCTCGAACCTGTTTTTGCATGCCTGTATCATCTCTTCCGGTTCCGGATAGTCCGGTTCCGCGATAGAAATATATCTCTGCACCAGATGTACCTCTATATAGTGTGTATCTTGGTCTAAGGGAGCATACTCTACTTTATCGCTGTCGGAGATCAGTCCGTCTTCGTCCCTGTCAGCCAGTTTCGGACCCCCTATGTATTTCTCAACGTTTGTATAGGCTGGATAGTTATCCATCTCTTCCCGGGAAGTAAACACTCCGGTTACTAACCAACCGTTGTACAGATTGGTATGTCCGCTTTGCAGGCTGTACGCGGTAAATCCGGCGTAGTCATCCCGCAGATCTGCCAGAGAGGCAATACCGTTGCGGTCTGTATGGATGTCCAGCAGATGACTCAGCGCGTCGTTATACACAGAGAGTTCTGCTTCTGTGGCCAGGGTCCTGACTACGGTGCCCTCTTCCGAAAGAAAGTATTCATACACCTGGAAGACATATCCCTGTGTGATCTCCTGTATCTCCGGAACTACCTGTCCGACGGTATAAATGGCATATTCCGGAAGGAGGTTCTCTTCTTTCAATTCCACTCCGTTGATCCGGAGATCTCCGTTGTCACTGACCTGGATGCTCAGCAACGACCCGTTGACGGAGAGAAGACTGGTCTCTTTTTTGAGTTGTTCGCGTGTGTATTTCCCTTTCACAATGTGACGTTCCATCAACTCCTGGGGAACAGGGGCAGGCCCCACAGCGCGGGTAAGAGCCTGATTGGTAAAGGCGAATACCGTCAGCTCCTCGTCTTCTTGCCAGGTGTCTGTATTCATACCCCTGAAAAGTCGGGTGAAGGTACTCAGGTCTTCCATCTCTTCCATACCGGAGATCAGATCCGCGAATTTCTCTTCTGTGCCGGGATCGGGGTTGGGTTCCGGACCGGGATCCGGATCGTGGTTGTCTGTACAAGCGATTAGAAATCCGAACAAGGGTAGCCACAATAGGGCATTGAATCTGAGTAGTTTCATCAAACAAATGAATGGTGTGAATGTATGTATAGTAAATCTGAAAAGTAAAGATAGATATTTCTATCCGATTCCGGAACGATTCCAGAGGTTTTAACATATAAAAGTTTACATCCGGTACCGGACTTCTTTTTCTGACAGGGTTTCTTTGTTGTTTTTCCGGAAAATTATCTGAAATTCCGTTTTCATAGAACAAATCAGGGTGTTCGTAGATAAAATTTGTCCCATTGTGTAGCTGGCTTTATCTTTGTCTCTGCCATTGTTTTGTCTGCGACAGGCCAGAGGGAGTTCCTTTACCTGCTGGCATATATGGTAACTTTTTGAAAGAAAAATAAGTTTGATTAATATTAAAAATGAAACACAAATGAAGAAGATTATCGGAATGTTGTTCGTAATTACTTGTCTGACTGTTACTACTGTACAGGCCCAACGGGTTCAGTGGGGAGCAAAAGCCGGTTGGAATCTCTCTAATCCCAGCTTCAGCGATGACGATGCGCAGCCTTACAAAACCGGGAAAAAAGTCGGATATTATATCGGTCCTACCGTGGATATTTCGCTCCCGCTGGGCGGACTGGGTGTAGATGCCTCTGTGTTATTTTCCCAGCGCAATGTCAGGGGCGGAGAGTATCGCACCAAGATCAAAACCTTGAAGCAGACCGGGATAGAGATACCGATCAACCTGAAATATAACTTCGATGTGAACGACTATGTGGATCTATTTTTGTTCAGCGGACCTAATCTGTATTTTGACTTTGCAGGTGACAGTAAGAAAAAGACCTATATGCATGTTTTCAAAAAGAACTCTCCTCAACTGGGCCTGAATATCGGTGCCGGCGTGAAGGTGATCGATCATGTTGTGTTTAGTTTCAATTATGTGCTTCCGTTCAGCAAAACCGCGGAGTACAATCACTATTCTTACAAGACCAGGACCTGGCAGGTCGGACTCGGGTACCTGTTCTGATACATATATCCGGAAAAGAACAAGCCATATCTTAACAAATTTTATAGAAATGTTGCGATATGGCTTGTTTTTTTATGCATGCTTATAAAGAAATTATGATATAAGCGGGATAGAATATACGAATATGAGATCGTATCTCTTTATTCCTGAATCACTGTATGACGAACCGCATAGTCGGATCTTATCAACCAGCCCGATCATCGCGCTCAGAACGATCCCAGTCGTCTTCTTTCGCTTTCAGCCGCCCCTTTTCCTTTGTAGGTCTTCATCTTATTGAAGTTGTATCTGACAGATACATAGACAGAGCGGTTGTCGTTGTTGGCCGATTTATAGTAATGTATATTTTCATAGAACATATCCCATTTTTCCCTGTATGTGTTGAATACATTGTCTGCTCCCAGAACTAAGGTGAGTGAGTTGTTGAGCAATCGCTTCTGAATGCGTACATCTACATACGAGTTCGCCTGGTTTTTAGAAAAGCCTCCATGATGTCCCTTCTGATATTCTCCCTGCACCACACATACGAATTGTTTCGGCAATCTCAGGACATTGTATAGACTCACATAGACATACGGCGTATGGTAGCTTTGAGTTTGTCCCTGATACTCCATACTCAGGAACTGTTTCTGAAAGCCAAGGGTGATCTCGGGATTCCATATCTTGAAAAAGGTAGGATCCCACACAACAGACAGATTGATCTGTTTATAATCTTCCACATTCATGAATGTAGACAGTGTCACCGGACTATCCGGCTCGAACTGTCTGATGATGAAGAAAGAATTGTCTTTGATGAATTTGAACGAGGAGAGCAGGTAGAGATTGCCATAGGACAATGTATAATTCAGATCGTTGACAAATGAGTTTTTCAATGCCGGATTTCCCCCTTCGTAAGAAAAAGGCGAATTGTACTGGATGTCTCCCCGCAATTGATAGTAAGAAGGTTTGTTGGTTGTTCTCCGATAGCTCAGAGACATATTCATCTTCGCGTCTAAGAGAGCGTAGGAGAGAGTACCTGTGGGGAACACATGGTCGTAGGTCTTGCTTTGCTCCTGATTTTTGACCCGATCCAGATAGTAATCGAATCCCAGATGCTCATACCTGACTCCGGCATACGCGCTGAAATGGTTATGAGTATATTGATAGGCGATGAACAGAGCCAGGAGGTCTTGTGTATTTTTTGTATGACGTTGGGGCAGATCCTGTTGCAGTTCTTCGTTATCGTTCTGATAGCTGGTTTTGTTGTGTGTATAGCTATATTCTCCTCCGAACTCCAACTGTCCTTTTCCTATCTGGCGGTTGATCTCCAGTTTCACTGCTGCCAGGTTGTATCGGCTGTTGCTGTAGCTTCCGGTGAATTCTTCGATGTTTTCCGGATATACAGTTGTAAAAAGCGCGTCTGTGGAAGAGTTTCCATGCGCGTAGTCGACATTCAGATGGATACCGAACTCTCCGGCACGGCCACTGTAGAACGCGTTCAGATAGCCATTTTCTCCGTCGGGCCGATAGTCTCCGGTGTTGTTCAGATCGGTCTGATAAATTCCATCCTCTTCGTAAGACAAGGTGCTACGAATATCGTAATTGCTTTTGCCGATCCGGGAAAAGTTATATTTCACTCCCAGGCTATGATCCGGGTGCAGGTCGTAATTCATTCCCAGACCGGTTCTGTATCTCAGATTATTCAGATCCAGTTCCGTGCGTCCGGCCACCTCATGGAAGTGATGGTCTGTAACGGTGGTGACATTGTCCTGCCTGTTGCGGGTCCTGGAGTCCCACACGGCAAAATTCCCGAACAGATCCAGTTTGTTGGTGGTGTAATTGAGATTGACCTGGGCATTTTCGTTCCACTGCCGTTTCTTTTCCAGTTTCGTGTATACAGTACCCGACCACCCTTCGTCTTCTCTTTTCAGCGTAGTGATCCGGATCACCGCGCTCACCGAAGCCGGATATCTGGCACCTGGCGAGGTGATCACCTCTATATTTTTGATCTGTGAAGAGTTTAACTGTGCCAGTTCTTCGTTGTCACGCACTTCGCGGTTGTTGATATAGATCAGTGGAATACCTTTTCCAAACACCTCTATGTTGTCGTTCCTCACATTCAGTAAAGGCAGGCTTTTAAGTACATCTGTAGCATTTCCCGCGTCTTTGAGAGGGCTATTATTGATAGTTGCTATAAGAGACCCGGCTTTCATGGCATAGGGACTCCTTCTGGCGGAGATCACTACCTCGTCTAAGGCTTGCGCGCTCTCGTTCAATACAATAATTCCCAACTGCGGTTGATCTACAGTCAGGATCTTACTATCGTAGCCTAAGCAGGATATTTCTATCAGGATCCGGTCAGGTGCATATTCTCCGAGCGGCATATTGAATTTTCCTTCTCCGTCGGTAATGCACCCCGAGAGGAACAGGGAATCTTTCGCGGATTTCATTACTACATTGGCAAACTCCACAGGGGTTTGTTGTCCGGATTGTACCACCCCTGTAATGTGGGATGTTTGTTGTGCCAGACACGCGGGCACAACAAACACGATATATACACACATTAAAAAAAGGTTCTCATATTTCTTCTTGTTTGAATGACCGGTTTTTCCATTTTTTGTAATGCATCTGTAGAAAAGGTTCAATACCATTTTCCTTATAGAGCGAACAGAAATTATATTTTCCTCCATAGTATTTATTCCGTACCCGTTGCCAGGCGCAACCACCTGTACACACAGGTAAAAAAAGCACTTCCGGCAATTGGTATCCGATGTCCATCTTCCATCTATCGTGTATCTGTTAAAGAGTGTAGGATTGGTGAGTTTGGAAGAGTAGATATAACCAACGATCCTCTCTTTTATACCCATATCGTTCCAGCATTTATACAATTCTCCCTGTGGTCCAATTACATATCCGCCGGTAGAAGTAGCTACACATCCTTTGCTTGGTGTCAGAAAAGGATAATATCCCAATTTTACTACGCCTTCTTTTTCCAGTTTATCGTAGAAAGTAATCATATCTTTCTGATGCATAGATTCACATATAAGCTGGGTCTGTTGATCGTCATTTATTTTCAAAAAACCGGGATATATACTGAAATTTCCGGACAATCTTGTGTTCAGTTCTTTGTGTAACAGAGAGTAGCCGTGCTGATTGTCTTTACCTATATTGACTCTGATCGCTAAATGAGTTTGTGGCAAATGTAACAAAACTTTTTCAATATTTGCCAGGATTTTATGATAAGTGCCCTTTCCGTTACAAAGGATGCGGGTTTTGTTATGTTCCTCTTCGGGCCCATCAATGGTTACCTGTATACGAGGCAATGGGTGCTGCTTAAAAAAGTCAATGACTTCATCTGTAATGCTATATCCATTGGTTACCATACTTTGTGTAATGAGTCTCGCTTTACATTTTGATTTTATTTCTTCGATAATTTTTTTGATAGCTTTAAAGGCCATTAATGGCTCTCCTCCATACCAATTGATGCTTGTTGATAAACCGGATCAGGTGATCAATCATATCGTCGTTCATGGTCACATTAGGCTTGGATTCTTCGTAACAATAAGGACACCTGAAGTTGCAGGCAGATGTGGGTGCCAGAGACAAAGACAGGTGAGAAGTGGAGAATGTTTCCAGATGAGCTTTCATCTCACATTGATTGATATAGGCTTCATCTTCGCCGGAACTGATCAGAATCCTGACTTTTTGAAAGGTTTTTATGTGTTTTTCGGAAAGAAGAGATAAAGCAGCAGTAGAGGGATTCTTTTTGTAAGCATCCAATATATCATATATAGTCTTATCTAACTTAATAAAAGCGTTTGTACAGGCATTATAAACCAGATATTCGATCTGATCGGCTTCTTTATAGCTAAACAAGTGAGTATATCTGGATACGATTAAATGTTCCATATTTAGTTTGTTTTGAAATAAGTTTCTTTTTGGAAAAATAGAGCCTTCACTATATTTTCTCTTACATCTTGTGGATAGAGCCAAAGGAAAAAGGTAATTATATACTCTGCTTTTTCTGAATATCTTTTATTTAATATATGATAGAAAAGGAGTGACGAAATCCCATATGATTTTTAATTCTTCATATTCTTATTCCGGAATATATAAAAAGCGTCTTCGAAAAAATGCTACTCTGAATACATGTTATCCGGGAATGCTTGGATTTATCTATTAAAAATGATTATCAAACAATAGGAATTTCTTCGTTTATCAAAAATTTATACTAATACTTCTGTCTGCAGATATCTGTTTCCATCTTCCGCAGACAGGAAGTATTGGTTTTATTAGATTACTCTGAGTTCTCCTTCATCTATCCCCGGCCGCAGCTTATCATTGGTCTGACCGTAACAACCGTTATTTACATTGCAACACTCTCCAGCAGCTGCAGCACCACCCTGGATCTCTTCCAGAAGATCATTCGCAAGAACTTCTCCGTCCTGGATAATTTCTACTTTTTCAGTCTCATCGTTTTGTTTCAAAATTTCTTTGTT
>Ga0192241_10261_pt1 | contig 28336 bp, 20 predicted proteins | sample Koala_Koa27_I3_FD_131239 | JGI IMG/M metagenome (GOLD analysis project Ga0192241, IMG submission 131239) | Enriched cells from koala feces incubated with labeled cellulose particles, San Francisco Zoo, California, United States - Koala_Koa2-7_I3 ... | reverse complement strand
GGGAACTTGGAGCTACCGTCATAACGGACATCCATCTCAATCAAATATTTACCCATGTAATTATACATGATACGGCCGAACAAGGCGCGTGCCGCAACTTCAGAGTGAGAGTTAGAGGAAGTATTAGCCGTTACGTCTTCCACCAGACTAGGGTTCAGGATATACGGGTCCAGCATTTTCTTCAATGTGAGAGAAGAGCCGGCATAACTTTCTTCTTCCTGATTAATACCTATCAATGCAGAAATACTGTGTTTCTCTTTAAAAGTCTGGTTATAGTCGGCATACACATTAGTAGAATATTTATCCGTTGAAGTACGTTCTATATAACCATCATTGTCTGTTGCCCAGCGGTATTCAAGTGCAGTCCATGAATTATTGACACGACCTTGCTTGGGGTGCGTCTTCTCTCTTTGATAAGTAGTAGGAGTAACAGAGATGTCTGCCTTTATTTTCAAAATCTTAGGCAGAATAATAAATTCCGGACTGATAGAAAGAATGGTCTTGCGTCTGGAAGTGATATTGCGTCCGCCAGCGTACAAGTAGCTTACCGGATTTTCTGTGACATAGTTTGGCATCGGATCGTCCGGTCCTGTCAATACCGGTTGATAAATATAGTTCTCCGGATAATAAGATTTAGCATACTGCCAAAGATTAGAGCCGTCAGTCTGCTGGGTAGGTCCTTCATAATCGAACACATTATATGAGGCCTTCGCAGCTACCGTGAACCAACTGGTCACTTTAGCGTTCACACTCAGCAAGGCGTTGTATCTTTTCAACTTGTCGGTTTTAATTTCATACATACCTTTCTGATCCTGCATGCCCAAAGAAATGTAATAACTGATTTTATCACCACCACCGCTGATAGAAAGATTGTGTTTCTGAGTCGGGGTCCAGTCTTTCACCAGTTCTTCATAAGGTCTTGTATTGCCCACCCACTGAATGGCGCTACCTTCCATAAAGCAAGGCTTGTTATTCACGGGGTCTTTAATGTAGGCCATCATACCGTTCATCATATCCTTGTCGTGCTGGGTATATTCGGCAATTTCACCGGTCCACAATCTTTTGCCTGCTCCAGCCTTATAAATATGATAGGAATCCAGAATATCAGGCAATTCATAAGGTTGATCGAAAGCCAGATTATAAGAATATTCGATTTTTGATTTTTGCTGGTAAGTTCCCCCCCCTGGTCGTTACCAAGATTACACCGAAAGTAGCTCTTGTACCATAAATAGCAGCAGCAGAAGCATCTTTCAGGAACGACATATTGTCAATATCGTTTGGGTTCAACTGGTTCAAGTCTTCAGCGGTGATCTCTACGCCGTCCAGCAAAATCAATGGAGAACCGGAAACAACATCGAATTTATTCTTATCGTCATTGGACGTACCCCTCTGACGAAATGTAGTTGCACCACGAATATTCAAATTAGGTACTTTGTTGGGGTCACCACCGGCAATGCTGACATTTAAACCGGGAACCATACCTTGCAGTGCCTGTCCTATATTGGCAACAGGTCTGTCTTGCAAAGTTTCTGCTCCTACGGAAGCTACAGCAGCCGTCAAATTTCCTTTCTTTTGTGACTGGAAACCGATAACCACCACTTCATCCATCAATTCCGAGTCTTCAGCCAAAGTTACATTAATGGTTTTCTGATTACCTACGGTTACTTCTTTCGTGGCATATCCCACAAATGAGAAGACCAGCACAGTCTTACTGCCCGCTACAGAGATGTCATACCTTCCATCAAAGTCCGTAATTGTTCCATTAGTAGTTCCTTTCACTACCACCGACACTCCAATCATAGGTTCCTTGTTAGCATCCTGCACAATACCTGTAATGTGCATGTCTTGTTCAATCTTCATTGCAGCATCCGGAATAGCCTGTATTTCCTGATGCGTTCCTGCGAATAAGAAAAGAAAGCATAGAAAACACATCAAGGCCTGATGGGCATCCCTGCATTGACTTTTAACTAATCGTTTTGCATTTTTCATAATTTACATTGTCTTAAATTAAAATTAACGCCGCAAACGTAAGAACAAAGGAATTAACCATTTTACTATTTTAGGCTTTTCTTTTACTCAAATTCAGCAAACAAACACAAACAATTATCAATCAACCAATTAACAACAATAAATAGATGAGAAATCCCAGCGTTATTTAGGAATAAATATGGTGTGAATACTCTTTTTCCTTTTTCAAATTCCCTACGATGAATAATCAAGAACCTGTTTTAAGCCTTGTCCCTCCCCTCCCAATTTTTAAAATTATTCAAATTTGCCCTTTTTATATAAGAAAGATAAAAAAGTAGTACGCATAATTTAAAAGGATTGCTTATCTTTGACCACAAAACAGAAAAGATTCTTATTACTTATATAAGACATAATAATACCTTGGGACTTTCCTTTAATCGTTTCAAAGGATGATATACAAAAAAACTAAGGACTCCTTATTATAATAAGGATGACACTAAATAATTTGATTATTAACTCTAACTTTAAATTCGAAAAGTATGAAAACTTTTAAATCATTGGTGTTGGGCATATGCATGGCTACTGCATTATGCACATGTTTAACACAAACTACTACTGCGCAAACAACAAGTACAGGAGGACAATGGAAATGGGAGAAAGGAACTATCGTAGTTGAAAGCCCCGAGCGTCCGGCCGGACAGAAAAGTGTATTGGGACTTACCACTCCCAAAATGGAAGTAGTCCGTGTAGGATTCGTAGGACTGGGAATGCGCGGCCCCGGAGCCGTAGAACGCTTCACCCATATTCCCGGCACACAGATCATAGCTCTTTGTGACCACGAACAGGCACGTGCCGAGAAATGCCAGGATATTCTGAAAAAAGCCTCTATGCCCAAAGCTGCCATCTACTCCGGCGAAAAGGGATTTGAAGAACTCTGTAAACGCGAGGACATAGATTTGGTCTACATTGCCGCAGACTGGTTGCACCATTTCCCCGCAGCAAAATGCGCTTTGGAGAATGGCAAGAACGTAGCTATCGAAGTACCATCGGCTATGAACCTGCAAGAATGCTGGGATTTGATTAATCTGAGTGAAAAGACACGCAAGCATTGCATGATTTTGGAAAACTGCTGCTATGACTGGTTCGAAATGAACACCTTGAATATGGCACAACAAGGCGTATTCGGTGAAGTGATCCGCGCACAGGGAGCCTATATCCATAATCTGAGCCCGTTCTGGGATTATTACTGGAAGAATGGAAAAGACGACAAACTGGGATGGCGTTTGGATTACAACATGAAGCATCGTGGTGACGTTTATGCTACTCATGGCCTGGGCCCTGTAGCACAAGCATTGAACATTCACCGTGGCGACCGCATGACCACTTTGGTAGCGATGGATACCAAGTCTGTAGTCGGTAAAGAATTGGTTGAAAAAAGAACAGGCGAAGACTGCAAAGAGTTCCGCAATGGTGACCACACTACCACTTTACTGCGCACAGCTAATGGCAAAGTAATCGAAATTCAGCACAACGTAATGACCCCACAACCTTACAACCGTTTGTACCAACTGACCGGAAGTAAAGGTTTTGCCAATAAATATCCGGTTGAAGGATATGCTTTGGATGCAGCACAGTTGAGCGCCTCAGGTGTACAACCCAAAGTAGATGATCTGAATTCACATGGTTTCCTGCCCAAAGCAGAAATGGAAGCTCTTGTTAGCAAATACCAGCACCCGATATTGAAGAAATATGGTGAAATGGCAAAAGAAGTAGGCGGACACGGTGGTATGGACTTTATCATGGATAGCCGCTTGGTATATTGCCTGCAAAACGGATTGCCTCTGGATATGGATGTATATGATTTGGCAGAATGGTGTTGCCTGGCAGAACTGGGATCACTGTCTATGGACAATGGTTGCACTGCCGTAGCATTCCCCGATTTCACACGCGGCGAATGGAATGTAGAAAAAGGCTACAAACACGCCTATGCCACTCCTGAAGAAGAACAGGCTAGCATGGAAAAAGCAAAAGCTTTCACCGCAAAACTGAAGGAACAGGGAGCAAAAGAATGGGCAAAAGAAGCTAAAAAAGCAGCCAAGAAAAAGAAATAAAACCTTTTCATAAGAGAAGGTGTCCGATTTCAGTGACACGATCATATAGTTTTGCCATTCGGAACAAAATATTGTTCAGAATGGCAAAATTCGTTTTGACCAGACACGACTATACAGTGAAAGGACATTCACCTAAAATATCTGCATTTTTTTTGATTTGTATTTTAATTATTCACTTAAAATTTATATTTTCACAAGCGTTATCCCCATTGTAGCACAATAAACCTTGACCTCTATCATGACCACCGAAGAACAACAGGAGTTAAAGAGAGAAAATGAGCGTCTAAAAGAAGAATTAAGCGCACTAAAGAAGAAAACTGAATTACTAACTATTATTCAGCCTCGCAACAGCCTGTCACAGTTCCTAATAGATAAGATGGATGCTATCATCTTTATTAAAGATATCACAAATGATTTCCGATACTATATGGTGAATGAAAATTTCTGCACCCTACAGTATCTCTCCCATCACAAAATCATAGGAAAGAACGATTACGAAATATTTTCTTTTGACTCTGCAAATAAGTTCCGGCAAGACGACAAAATAGCCATATCCAAAGGAGGAGAATATACTTTTCAAGAAGAAATATGCATCCCGGGACAGGAAAAAGTCATTTTACAGACCACAAAGTCCTACGTTACCACCTCGGAAGGGAACAAGCTATTGGTTTGCATCAGCTATGACATCACCAAAGCCGTAGAAAAAGAGAAGAAACTGGAAAAGGCCATCAAAGACGAAAAAGACGCGCATCAAATGATGAGAGACATCTTCCACGAACTCCCTTCAGCTATTCTGATCAAAGATATAGAAGATGATTACCGCTTTTATATCATCAACAAGAAATTTGAGCAAATGTGCAATCTGCCTAAAGAACAATTGATAGGCAAGACAGACTACGAAGTTTTTCCGAAAGACGAAGCAGACCAATACCGAAAAGATGATATGGAAGCTTCGACCTACACGGAAGACGCCCCCATGCTGATTCACGAAATAGTTACCTCTCCGGATCGGGACGTTAACACCCACTTACAAACCATTAAATTCTCTTCTACCTTCAAAGGAAAAAAGTTACTGGTCTGTGTAGGGGTTGATGTCACCCTGCAACACCAAATGATGGATCAACTGAAAGAGGCATTGGATAAAGCCCAACAGGCTGATAACATAAAGTCGCAATTCATCGCTAATATGAGCCATGAAATCAGAACACCACTCAATTCTATTGTTGGCTTTTCACAACTCATAGCTGATGCTCAAAGCCAGGAAGAACGGGAAGAATATAGTCGTATCATATCGCTCAACAAAGATCTACTGCTCGCCCTGATCGAAGATGTGCTCAACCTTTCCGAACTGGATTCCGGTAAAATGGTCTTCAACGATACTCTGTTCAACTTTTCTGAAATGTTTAGCGAACTTAGTACAGTAATGAAAGAGAAAGTAAACAAACCCGATATAAAGTTTATCAGCGAAAACCCACTCCGGGAATTGCTTGTCAAGGCAGACCAGGAACGATTGACCCAAATAGTAACCAACCTGATAACCAATGCCGTAAAGTTCACCCAGCAAGGATATATCAAAATGGGATATGCCTGCAAGGACAACGGACTGGAAATTTATGTAGAAGATACAGGCATGGGTATTGAGGAAAAGAACTTATCGCAAATATTCATACGTTTCAAGAAATTGAACGCTTTTATGCAAGGCACAGGATTAGGACTACCTATCTGTAAATCCATCACTGAACAAATGGGAGGTGGAATTTGGGTAGAATCCGAATACGGGAAGGGTTCCACTTTCCATGTGTGGCTTCCCTGTTTGAGTGATATGGTTCTTTAGAATAACATAGTGAGGGTGCGATTTAAGAAATATTTTTTCCTGCTATCATTGGGCTGCAGAAACGAAAGTATCCCATTATCGTTTTCCCGTAGGGATAAACTATCTCATTCAAATTGTATAAAGCCTATCGGATAATAATCTATTTTCTCAGCCAGATTAATAGGTTTTCTCCGTATGATTAAGTACTTTTGTACGGCAAACTAGAACGTTCTACTAGAGCAGAACGTACATTCCACTATAGCAGGATATACATCCCACTATAATAGGATATACGTTCCATTATAGCTGAACGTAGTAGTCTACCATATAAAAGACCTTAGCCATAGGCAAAGGACAGCTTAGTATTCCCTTTAAAACCCATTAATGATGGCAACAAAATATGATTTCAAAATAAGTCCCGACGTAAAAGGGACAGCAGAACAAACCACATTATATCCCAAAATCGTGGTAAAAGGTACTAAGGACCTGGAAGATATAGCAAATGATATTGCAAGACGCTCCGGTTTTAAGGCAGGCATTGTTATAGGCTTGTTCAGTGATCTGGAGAACATACTGACAGACTATCTGGCAGACGGGTATAATGTGAAACTGGGAGAAATTGGAACCTTGTCGGCAACATTGACCAGCCGGAAAGTAACAGACAAGAAAGAAATACGTTCCGCTTCGGTGCACTTTGACAGTGTAAAGTTCAAGCCTGCTCGCTCTTTCGTCAAAGATGTATGTAGAAAAGGAGAAAGGGAACTGGAGCGTGTGGATCCCCTTTACGGATTTAGGAACTCTTCCCAAAAGTACACTCCGGAAGAACGCTTTACGCTGTTGACAGAATACTTAAAGAAACACGGGTTTATTACCCGACAGGAATATTCCGAGCTGACCGGGCTGTTGAAAACCAAGGCTGCCAATGAACTGCGCCAATGGTACAACGAGAAAAAGATAGAAAGAGATGGCAGGGCGCCACACATTATATATAAGGCTATTGTGGAGGAAGGCGCTTTGTCTTGAAGTAGAGCTACTGCAATTTTAGTGGGGGAGCTTGGACTGTTGCCCTCTTTTGAAGCTACGCTTTAGAGTCAAAGGTAACTTCATCCCCTCTCAAGAGGGGATGAGAATACTTTCGACTATGATTCGTCTTATATTGAGTTCCGTATCATTTACAAATCATTCTTATAGATATTAGCCATCACCTTTTGATACTGGTTCTCTATCTGCATATATGCCTGAAGATTCTTGTAAATACCTTCTGTCTCCACAAAATATTCTATCAATGAAATCTGCCCTTCGGTCAATGCTTGTTTCAGCAAATCGAGGGAACGATACATCAAAGGGACATCATACGCATTCATGGCATCCTTTAGTTGCTGCATTTCATTGAATAATGACATAAGGCTGGCTTCTACCTGGTCTTTGGCACTTTCCTGCATCAACTGCGCACTTATTGCTTGGGCTTTTGCAATCCTTACCTTCTTGCGGTTTTCAAACAAAGGCAAAGAACCGCCTACCACAAAACCATTTTGTGAAGCCACATCATCTGTATTACGACGAAAACCCACTTCCAGTTTCGGCAACCATCCCTGGCGGTTTACTGATACCTGTTTCTCGGCGGCACGGGTACTGGCGGCGGCGGCTTGCAAGTCGAGATCGGAAGCAATGACTGCATCACGCATCATGTTGTAGTCATTGATTTCCTGTACACTGGGATAGGTATTTTCGGAAAATTCCAAAGGCATATTGCCATTCATAGCAAGCAGGGATTGCAGGGCAGTGCGGTGAGCAGCTATGTTTTGCGCCACTTCAGTCTGCACGTTCATGCGTTCCATCTTTATTTTGTTTACCTCCAATATGTTGGCATCGCCTGTGGTGAGGCGCTTTTCGTAGAGCGCTTGCAGTTCATCTGCATTCTTCTTTCGGATGTCCATCAGGGTCTTTTCCTGGTTCAGCAGGATCAGGTCTAAGCAGAGATTTTTGGCATTCAGAAGAATGTTTCGGCGGGCAGCTTGTTGCTGTTTGTCTACGGCTTCATTCTGTAAGGTTGCTTGGCGATTACGAGTGATGTATTGAGTGGGAAAGTCGAAGCCTTGCGAAGCTACGAATTCCGTTCCGTGACCTCCTTCGGCGGCGTTGCTATAGAATGAACTGTAACTCACCGTAGGATCGGGCAAGTTGTTGGTGGTACGGTTTTCCATCTTGGTAGCGTCAGCAGAATGTTTTTGGGCTTGAAGCTCTTTATTATTCTGCTCAATGCTTTTCAAGATATGTTCAATGCTCTGGGCTTGCATCAGCAAGGGAGAGCAAAGGGCTAATATGAATAATGTTCGTTTCATGTTTATTCTATTATTTCTTTTTCTTATTCATCAGTTCATAAACAATCGGAATGATGAAAGCGTTCAGGAAGGTCGAAGTCAACAGACCACCTAAGATTACTTTCGCCATCGGGCTTTGTATCTCATTACCCGGCAAGTCTCCACGGAATGCCAAGGGGATCAGTGCCAAAGCAGAGGACAGCGCAGTCATCAGAATAGGATTGAGACGGTCTAACGAACCATGCAAAATACTTTCTTTCAACTCCATGCCACCTGCACGCAAGTCATTGTAGTGACTGATCAACAACATACCGTTACGGGTAGCGATACCAAATAACGAGATAAAGCCGATGATGGCAGGAATACTGACCTCACCCGTTGTAATGACCAACGCAAACACACCACCAATCAACGCCAGCGGCAAGTTCAGCAAAATAACTCCACTCTGGCTAGCACTGCGGAACTGGGTGTAAAGCAGCAGGAAGATCACCACAATACTCATAAATGAAGTCAGCATCAGTGTGCGGCTGGCTGCCTGTTCACTCTCAAACTGGCCGCCATACTCCACGTGATAGCCTTCGGGCAACTTGATTTGTGTATCAATCCGTTGCTGTATGTCATTCACTACACTACGCAGGTCACGGCCACTGGTATTGGCAGAGATCACGATTTTACGTTTCACATTCTCGCGGCTGATAGTATTGGGCCCCATTGCAGACACCACATCAGCCACATAGTTTACGGGAATCTTCTGCCCGTTTCCGGTATCAATCATCAGGTTGCGGACTTTCTCCATTTCATCGCGCACTTCGTCTTTGGTACGGACTATGAGGTTGAATGCCTTGCCCTCTTCATATACCTGTGAGACTACTTCACCCGCCATATTCACAGACACAAACTCGGCAAACTCCGGCAAAGAGATTCCGAACTTGGCAAGCATTTCGCGCTTGGGAACAATCTTGAGCTGCGGGCGCTCTATCTGTTGTTCCACATTCAGGTCGGCAATGCCTTCTACGCTGCTGATGGCATCTTTTATCTGGTTGCCGATAGCAAACATCTTGTTCAGGTCATTACCAAACAGCTTGATAGCAATGTTGGCTTTTGTACCCGAAAGCATGGCATCAATACGGTGACTGATGGGCTGGCCTATTTCTATATTCGCTCCAGTAATAGTGGAGAGCTTGGCGCGTACATCGGCCACCAACTCCTGACGGGAACGGTCTTTCAATTCAAACGGAGCTTCTATCTCGCTCACATTTACACCCAAGGCATGTTCGTCCAGTTCGGCACGTCCCGTCTTGCGGGCTACGGTCTGTATTTCGGGAATAGACATCAACAGTTCTTCCGCACGGTGTCCCATATTGTCCGATTCTGCCAATGAAATACCCGGCAATGAGCTGATATTGATGGTAAACGAACCTTCGTTGAAGGAAGGCAGGAAGCTGCGTCCCAATATAAAGAACGTGACGAGCGCCGCAATGAATAAAGCCCCCGTAAAGCCCAATACCACAGGCTTATGGTCTAAAGCCCACGTCAACGCATTGCGATAATGCTTCTTCATCCATACAGCGATGAATGCTTCTTTAGGTAATTCCTTACCTTTATTATTACCCAACAGGTAGCTGCACAATACCGGAGTCAAAGTCAAAGCCACCACCGTGGAAGCAAACAACGCCACGATAAAGGCAATGCCCAGCGGTACCAGCATACGTCCTTCCATTCCTGTAAGGAAGAATAGAGGCACGAAGCTGACTACAATAATCAATGTGGAGTTCAAAATAGGCATACGCACTTCTTTTGAAGCATTGAATACCACTTCGATAACGCTCTTTCGTTCTCCTTCGGGCAATAAACGGTTCTCCCGAAGGTGTTTCCATACGTTTTCCACATCCACAATGGCATCATCTACCAGCGAACCGATGGCAATCGCCATACCTCCCAAACTCACGGTATTGATAGTCAAACCCATATAGTGCAGTGTCAGTATAGAAACGATAAGAGACAGAGGCAGGGTAACCAATGAAATAACCGTGGTACGCACATTTGCCAGGAACAGGAAGAGGACAATAACTACAAAGATAGCGCCTTCGTACAAGGAGTCTTTCACGTTTCCGATGGAACTTTCGATAAAGCGGCTCTGGCGGAAAATGTCAGTTGACACGTGTACATCGGCAGGAAGATTCTTTTGCAAGTCTTTCAATGCCGATTCCAGTTGTTCCGTCAGTTCTATGGTTCCGGTTTTAGGTTGCTTGGTTACAGTCATCAGTACGGCGGGCTTTCCTCTTTCCGATGCAGTACCCAACTTAGGTTCCTGTGAACCGATTTGCACATCTGCTATATCTTCCAAAGTAATGGGAACATTGTCCACTGTCTTAATAACCGAGCGAGCCAACTGTGCTACATCATGGCTGGAAAGTACACCACGAACAATGTATTCATTTCCATATTCATAAATCACTCCGCCATTGGCATTCTGGTTCATGTTACGGGTGACGTTCATCACTTCCGCCAAAGTGACGTTGTAATGTTTCATCCGGGCAGGATCAAGTAATACCTGGTATTCCTTAATATCTCCACCCAACACCGCTACCTGTGCCACGCCGCCTGTGGAAAGCAGACGGGGACGAATAGTCCAATCTGCCAGTGTGCGAAGATCGAGCATGGAAGTGGTATCCGAAGTCAAACCGATAATGAGCAGTTCACCCAAAATGGAAGATTGAGGGCCCATAGTAGGTTTGCCCACATTGCCGGGCAGTTCCTCGCTGACCAGTGATAACTTTTCACTGACAATCTGACGAGCCAAGTAAATATCGGTATTCCAATCAAATTCTACCCAAACCACAGAGAATCCGTTGGTAGAGGAAGAACGCACGCGGCGCACATTGGTTGCACCGTTCACGGCTGTTTCTACGGGGAAGGTTACCAGTTGTTCCACTTCCTCGGCAGCCATACCGTTGGCTTCGGTCATAATCACTACGGTAGGTGCGTTCAAATCGGGGAATACATCGACTTCCGTGTGGAAGGCTGTGTATGTACCGCCGATGAGCAGCAGAACCGATGCTACCAAAACCAGTATGCAGTTGTGGAGCGAAAAATGTATTATCTTATTTAGCATAGCAAGGCTGATTAGTGTTCATGACTATGAGCCGGAATCGCATTGCTAGCCGAAGCCAGTTTCACTTGATAAGCTCCCTTTGTTACTACCCTGTCACCGGCTTTCAGCCCTGTGAGTATCTGAACATCCTTGCCATTGCCGGCTCCCAAAGTGACTTCCTGTTTTTTGTATCCTTCTTCATCCAGTTGCAGATAAATAAAGTACAAGCCTTGTTCCTCGGTCAGTGCTGCGACCGGCAAAGAAAGTACATCGGGCATTTCATTCGATAATAAATAGACTTCTACATAAGATCCGGGAATTACATCGCCACGGTTATCAAATTCAAAAGTGACAGGTACATAGAAAGAAGCGCCACCGGATGCTTTGCCATAGGAGAGCAAACGGCCTTTCAAATCCTCTAACTCATATACCTTATTGTCATAAGGAGTTTTAAAATTAGCAGACTGGATGCTGTGCAGGTAACCGTAATATTTCTCGGAAACATCTGCCCGAAGGGATAAGCGGCGGTTCTGAGTGATACTTACCAAAGGTTGTCCTACAGAAACATAGTCCCCTTCCTGCACCAGACAGTTCTTAATGTATCCGCCCAAAGGAGCAGTGACCGAAACCCCGGTCTTGGTCTGATTCTTTGAGATAGCTTCATAGGCCAAGCGGGCATTCTCATAATTTTCTTTGATGGTATTGAACTCTTTCTGTGATACAATTTGGTTTTCTATCAATTTGGTAGCGCGTTCATACTCTTTCTTTGTGGTTTCATAAGCAATGCGGGCACGTTTTACCGGGTCGCCATCCGGCATATTATCAGCCGATATATTCAGGATGGGTGCACCTTTGCTTATGCTCATACCGTCCGTAACCGGATGGCGGAAAGAAACGACTCCGGCAACATTGGCTACCACTACGCTTTCATCGCCTTGCGCAGCCTGTACTTGTCCGCTGGTGGTTATCACTTGGCGGAATGATTTCGGTTGAATGATTTCTGATTCTACTCCGGCAGCTTTTGCCTTTTCAGGAGTCAGGATGATTTCATCGGAATGTCCGGCCGAAGCCTCTGCCCCATGGTTATGCCCTTCATGTCCTTCCTGATCGTGGTCGTGATCTTCACTTTCATGATTATGTCCTTCATGATCGTGATCATGTCCTTCGTGATCATGATCGTGAGCCGCTTCCGTTCCATGGTCATGCCCTTCGTGGTCATGTCCCGATTTGCTGTTGCAAGAGCCTAACAGGAATAACCCCAAGACTCCCATAAAGATAGTTTTCTTCATGATGATATAAATATTCTTACTTACTTTGTTTAATATGAATTTAGAGATAAAAGAAATGCAACAAAGTTGCGATAGAAAAGTTGATTTCTATCTGTTAAGCAAGAACATAAGGAGGTGCGCGCAAGCCCTTTACGTGAGGCAGGCACGTAGAATGAAGTCGTTCTAAATAGTTGCTATAAGGTAATGTGTTGTGTTCATACAAGCGTAACGTGAGATCCAGCATATCCGTTACCGTATAAAGTAGCAAACAGAAGGAATAATCAGGAGAAATAGTATCCTGTGCCCTATCCGGAGTAATACTGTTGAACTTAGTGACGCACCCGGCATTGCAAGTATGATTTGCATCCGAAGAACTTTTCTGGTGATGATGGTGTGCAGAACACTGGCAGTCGCATACGGTCACATCATGCTGCAGGCAAAGGATTTCCCGATGATGATGATGCGGCAAGACGGATGCCGTCAACATAATAATGCTGATCAACATCAATACCCATGCTATGTGTCTTCTCCGTTTCATCGGGGACAAAAGTAGTAGTTTATAATTTAACTTCCAAAAAGAAAACGTGGTAAATGCCAAATAATCAGCAATTACCACGTTTTTATTATAATCTATGCCCTTATCTTACCAGATAGAAACACGTTTTTCGGGAGCGATATAGAGTGAATCGCCTTCAGTAATGCCAAATGCATCATACCATTCCTGAATATGAGGCAAAGCACCGTTCACACGCCATTGTGCCAATGAATGCACATCCATACGAGTCAGCATACGAATCATTTCTTCACGTGTATTGGCAGCCCATACATTAGAATAAGCCAGGAAGAAACGTTGTTCGGGAGTAAATCCGTCTACCACCGGCAGCGGAGCATCTTTTGTAGCAGCCTTGAATGCCTGATAAGATACTTTCAAGCCTCCGTGGTCGGCTATATTTTCACCCAATGTAATTTCACCATTGGCGTGCAGGCCCGGCAATACTTCGATATTATTAAAGAAGTCAACCATCACCTGTGCACGTTCCTTGAAGTTTTCGGCATCAGTTGCAGTCCACCAGTCATTCAGGTTTCCTTCCTTGTCGTACTGACGGCCTTGATCGTCGAATCCGTGAGTCATTTCGTGACCAATTACCACTCCGATAGCTCCGTAATTGAATGCATCATCCGCATTCATATCAAAGAAAGGAGGCTGGAGGATACCTGCCGGGAAACAGATTTCATTGGTAGTAGGGTTATAATAAGCATTAACGGTTTGCGGAGTCATAAGCCATTCATCCTTGTCTACCGGTTTGCCGATGCGGCTCAGCTCGTCAGCTAATTGCCACTGGCTGGCACGTACCATATTCTCCCAATAAGAATCGTTCTTGATTTCCAGAGTAGAATAGTCTTTCCATTTATCAGGATACCCCACCTTTACGGTGAATGCATTCAGCTTTTCAATCGCTTTCTGCTTAGTGCTGTCGCCCATCCATTCCAGATTGGTGATGCGTTCACCCAAGGCGGTCTGCAAGTTCTTTACCAAATGCTGCATACGTTCTTTGGCTGCTGCGGGGAAGTATTTCTGAACATACATCTGTCCTACTGCTTTACCCAATACGTTGTCTATATTGCTGATGGCACGTTTCCAACGGGGACGGTCTTCTTTGGCTCCGGACATTACCTTGCCGCTGAAATTAAATGCTTCAGCACGGAAATCGTCGCTCAAATAGCTTGCTGCATTGCTGATTAAACGGGATTGCAGGTAAGCAATCTGTTTTTCTACAGGCAAAGTTTTAATCAGTTTGTTCACTTCCTGCAAAGGGGCAATCTGTCCTACTATTAATTCATTCACACCTTTAACGCCAATGGCATTCAAGTAAGTATCCCAATTCATATCGGGGGTCAGCTTCTTGAACTCGTCCAGAGTCATCTTATGGTAGTTAGCTTCCGGATCACGCAATTCGGCTTTGCTGGATGATGCTTTGGCAATAGCTGTTTCTATTTCCAATATATCCTGCATCTTCTTCGTTGCAGTAGCCTCATCGTCGCCCACCAACTGGAACATCTTAACAATGTGTTTCTTATATTCTTCACGAATCTTCTGCGTAGCCGAGTCGGTAGCCAAGTAATATTCCCTTTCACCCAAAGCGATACCGCCCTGACCTATCTGGAAGATATTCATAGAACTGTTCTTTTCATCAGCTCCTACACCAAAACCAAAATAACTGCCTACACCTTCATTGATCATCTCAGCCATTATAGGCATCACATCTGCCGAAGATTTCATGGTTGCTATCTTCTGCAACATAGGAAGAATAGGAGCAGCGCCATCTTTATTCAGTTTCACACTGTCCATAGCAATGTTATACAAATCTCCGATTTTCTGATCCACACTGCCCGGAGTGTGTTCCTTCACAGCAAGTTCCGTAATCAACTCTTTCAACTGCTTATTGTTATTTTCAGCCAATTCGTTGAAAGAACCATATTGTGAATATTCGTCCGTTAGAGGGTGATTTTTCATCCATCCTCCACATGCATACTGATAGAAATCAGTGCCACGAATGGCTGTAGTGTCAAGGTTGGCCAAATCAATACCTGAAGTCAAAGCGGCTTCCTTCTTGCTGTTACATCCTGCCAGCAATGCCAGTGAGAATGCAGCTAATGGTAAATAATGTCTTGCTTTCATTTGTTTACTTATAAATATAGTTATTTATTTTTGTCCCTCTTCCAGTTCCATAGAGACTGCTTCCCATTCTTCTACGACCTGGTCTAATTCTTTTTTCAATTTCTGATGCTGCTCGTACAAAGCCATATCCGAAGCTCCTTCGGGAGTTGCCATTTGGGCTTCCACCTCTCCTATCTGTGCCTCCAGCTTCTCTATTTTTTGTTCACAGTCCGCCACTTGTTTCTCCAGTTTACGAAGTTTCTTGTTCAGTTCCTTTTGCGCTTCGTATGACAGTTTGTTTTCGCTTACCGTTTCGGATTCTTCCTTTTTGGTTGCCGATGCTGTGGGAGATGTTGAGAGTTGCAGTTCATTCAGATTCTCTATTTTCTTCTTTTGCAGGAAGTCATAGATGCCTCCGATGTGTTCTCTTACTATTCCACCGCCAAATTCGTAGACTTTGGTTACCAGTCCGTCCAGGAATTCACGGTCATGTGATACTACGATCACCGTTCCGTCAAACTCTTTGATTGCTTCTTTCAAAACATCTTTTGAACGCATATCCAGGTGGTTGGTAGGTTCATCCAAAATCAGGAAGTTCACCGGTTCCAACAACAACTTTATCATGGCGAGGCGGCTGCGCTCCCCTCCCGAAAGGACTTTTACTTTCTTGTCGGATGCCTCACCACCAAACATGAATGCACCCAGTATATCACGTATTTTCAGTCGGATATCCCCTTTTGCCACATAGTCTATGGTATCAAATACGGTAAGGTTCTCATCCAGCATTTGTGCCTGATTCTGTGCAAAGTATCCTATTTGTACGTTGTGCCCGATGGTCAGTTTCCCTTCGTATGGGATTTCGTCCATGATACATTTTACCAAAGTAGACTTACCTTCACCGTTCTTTCCTACAAAGGCTACCTTCTCACCACGATTAATGGTCAGTGTCACATCATGGAATACCACATGGTTGCCATATGCTTTCTTCACCCCATCACAAATCACCGGATAGTTGCCGGAACGCATGGCGGGGGGGAATTTCAGTCGCAAAGCAGAATTATCTTCATCATCTATTTCAATGGGAACAATCTTTTCCAGTTGCTTGATACGGCTTTGCACCTGTACGGACTTGGTGGCTTTGTAACGGAAGCGTTCTATAAATTCTTCCGTATCCTGAATTTGCTTCTGCTGGTTTTCGTAAGCGCGGAGTTGTTGTTCACGACGTTCTTTGCGCAAGACTACAAATTCATCATAGGCTACTTTATAATCATAGATGTGTCCGCAGGATATTTCAATGGTACGATTGGTTACATTATTAATAAAGGCGCGGTCGTGACTCACCAAGACGACTGCTCCGGCACTTACTTTCAAGAAGTTTTCCAGCCATTGGATACTTTCAATATCCAAGTGGTTGGTAGGTTCGTCCAGCAACAAGACATCGGGACGGCGCAGCAACAGTTTGGCTAGTTCGATACGCATACGCCAGCCTCCACTAAATTCGAAAGTGGGACGGTTAAAATCTTCCCGGCAGAATCCCAATCCTATCAAAGTGCGTTCTATTTCCGCTTTATAGTTAGTGCCACCCATCATCAGGTAGCGTTCATTGTCATGCGTAAACTTTTCAATCAGTTTATGGTAACCCTCGGAATCATAATCCGTACGGTCTGCCAATTCCTGATTCATCTTCTCCAAGCTGGCTTGTAATTCGAAGATATGCTCAAATGCCATCTCGGCTTCCTCCATCACGGTATGCACATCGCTCAGAATCATAACCTGGGGCAGATAGCCGATGGATACATCACGCGGCACGGATACCGTTCCCGAAGTAGGCGCTTGCAACCCTGCCAATATTTTTAGCATAGTAGATTTACCGGCGCCGTTCTTCCCGACCAGCGCAATACGATCTCTCTTATTGATAACATATGATACATCCTCAAAGAGAGGTGTTACTCCAAATTCTACTTTTAAATTGTCTACTGAAACCATTCGTTTTTTTATCCTTTTGCTAAAGTGGCAGCAAAGATACGGTTTTATATGCAAAAAAGATGAAAAACAGATGAATAAAATTACCAAGAGATACGCAGTCCCACAGGAATGGAGAATGTAACAGGATGCTCCTTCCGGATAGTCTTTATGTTACTTCCGTCAGGAATATAGTAATGAACAGAGGGTTCGGCATAAATACCGACCGAAGAAGAAAAGTTATATTGCAACCCCACCCCGCCATTAACAGAGAATTGCCAGGGTACTCCCAAAGACCGATGTCCCATTGGCATAGAAATACTGTCCGTCACATGATATGTATTCAATGTCCCTTTCAAGGGAATATCCACTTGTGCACCCACTGTAGAATAGAAAGAGAAATTCTTATAATCTGCCAAACGATAAGAAACTTTGAGTGGAATGCCGATGTAGTGCAGTTTCTGCATTTCCTCAATAGCAAATTGATTTCCGGTAGTAAAAGTCGACTTTAAGTAAGTATATTGCAATCCGGTTTCCAAACTCCAACGGTCATTTATCTTTTTATTCATAGACAATCCGAGAGTTATAGGAGCATAGTGACGCTGGTGTTCTACAATGTCCCCGTTATTATTTCCCGCCACTTCCATCAGGGCGAGTGAATCTGCTGACAACCCCGCCTCACTGCGGGCATTCAAATAAGCATAATATTCTTCCCAAGTATTCACCTGTTGGGGGAAGTCCGAAGCAACCCCCTCTGCCTGAGGAGTTGCAATCCATTTATACAGATTCCGGGCTAATTGTGAACCGACAGAACCGAGTAACATAAATTTCCATTTGGAATGTCCGGAGGCGGAAGGACGACTAAACACAGGGAAGGAGACTTCCGCCACAAGTGATTGTATAGAAGATGAAGGATTTACTGTATCCTTCCTTTCGACAGAAACTGGTATCTCCGCTATCTGTGAATCTCGCAGTAATGATAATCTTGCCGCAACTTCAGGACAGCCTATTTCTTCAGAAGGCATGGCAGGCGCAGAAGGGGTTGCAGGAATCAATGCCTGCACAGGTTCCGAAGGCACACTCTGTTCAGAAGGGAAAATAGATTGCCTCCCCGGCACACTTTGCACCTTCTTTTCTATCGTTTTGCTGTGCCTGAACAAATATCCACAAAAAACAGGAATCAGAACTCCGATAAACAGGATAATGGACATTCGGTAATCAGCAATCATTTTCTTCAATAAACTTTTTGCCCGCGATAACTGGGAAGAAGAAGAATGAGGAGCAATATCCAATAAAGCAGCTATTTCTTTATGGGAAAGACCTTCCAGAACCGATAGTCTGAAAATATTTCCATAACCTTCCGGCAGACGATCTATCATAGAAAGCAAAGTGCTATAAGGAATAAAATCCGGTAAAAGAAAGTCCTCTTCTTCCGGCAATTCATCATCCGAAAGTTCAGACAGCCGTACCGTGGTAACAAGATTGTTTTGATTGATATACCTCAATGCTATGTTTTTTATAATTCTCCCCATCCAAAATTCCAACTTTTCGGGGTCACGCAACGAATGAATAGAAGTGAAGATGACAATAAAACCATCATGAAGCAAATCCTCTGCAATTTCCCGACTCGATGTATAGTGAAGACATATTCTCATCATTTTTTGAGAATATGTCTTATAAAGCAAGCCCAAAGCTCGTTCATCTCCACTTTTACACAAAGCTACCAGTTCTCTAATCTCCATATCTGTTACCTATACTTAGATAAAGATAAGCAATCGGCAAAAAGACTGCATGGAAGGATTGTTTTTTAACATAAGATCTAAAAAGGATAAAAGAAGGAGGCAGATCACTAAATAAATGTTAGAAAACATACTTTTTCAGTTGTTTTATTTGCAAATTTAATTAGAGTTCGTACCTTTGCACTGTGTTTTTCATAGTATTAGATTTAAGGTTAACAAAGGTTGGAGTACAGCGGTGCTCCTTTTTTTATGCCTGTATTATTAGAAAAGCTATATCTAACAGACACATTCAAGCTGATTATCAGGCAATTCACTAAAATTTCTCAAATACGGATATTCATTTTTAAAACACTGCCGGCAATGAAAGTAATTGATACATTAATGTACGCGCCATGCGTTCCTGTCCTGTAGTATTGGGATGCAGACGATCAAAGCTTGAATCATGGAAATAAATGAGCTGTTCCTCTATCATAGGATTCATTCCGGTTACCGAATTAAAATCTATCACAGGAACTCCCCACAGATTACCTGCTTCCTTTATGGCCTGTACATAGGCATCTATGTATTCTCCGCAACTATTCTGATAGCTTTCATCCGGCTGCACATTTTTTTCACCAAAATCGGCCAAAGAGCGATGTAATGGAGTCAGCAATACAATCTGTTTATCGGGGAAGAGTTTCTTGAGTTTGTCCATTCCTATATTAATACGCCCTTTATAGGTATCATTCGTCATAATGAAAGTACGCCTCTTGCGAGTTACTAACTTCTTAACTTCACCACGCGCTGCCATCACTTGTTCTTCTTTCTCGGTAAACCATTCTCCTATAGGCACTCCATTATTAAAATCGTTTGTTCCCATCAAGACAATAATGGCATCAACTTCTGTTTCATGTTCTTCTTTCAATTTCTCTGCCTGTCGGGGTACATCATTCCACTGCCTGCCACTTACGCCATATACATAAGGAGTGATGCCTAGCCATTCTTTCAGGAAATCCCAATATTTTTTTATCTCATTTCCATAGCAGTTAGGATCAGTGATGGAATCTCCTATATATCCCACTTTTTTCCCTTGCCACGGATGCTGGATATAACCTTGATTATTAGCACAAGACGTTGATGCAACAGAAGATGATTGCTGTCCATAGAGCAAGAAAGGACATAACAATAAGAATGTACACAGTATTATTTGCTTGTTTTTCATATGATTCGATATTGATTGTTATTAGATTTTAGCCGATACAAATATAGATATTTTCTTCTAAAAGAGCATGAACCGGAAGCTTTTTTGAATAATAATACAAAGAACAAAAGCATATAGTAAAGAAGAAAGATCCTACACAGAATTATAATCAATCCGTGCAGAATCTTCCATTAGAAAACTAATTGTAGTATAACTTTCTCTCTCTATTTTTTGAGAGTCACCTTAAGTGTATAACTATGACCGCTCTCAAATCTCTTATTTAAGGGTATTGAAGGTACATATACAGCTGTATGGTCGACCTGGGTAAAGCTCAACAAATGTGACTCTGTATCTACAGGAATAAAAAACTCAAAATCTGAGGTTACAGTAGTTGATCCTGTGCCATAGCCATGCATTAGGACTCCCACAGGATCTTCATCGGGTGTCACTGTTCCCAAAACAACATTGATAGCAGCATGCCTGCGTGCACTACCATCATCTATCATCACGATAAAATGCGTAAACTTTTTATTAGCAGTCATTACCGTCCTGATTTTTGGAAACATATGCTTGAATATAACTGTACCTAAAGACGTAGTCAGGGGAGTGACCTCTATAGATTCAGCCCGCATAACATCTTTTCCAAAAAGAACTGCACTATTAGCTGCATCGAATGTTGTTATAAGATCATTCTCGACTAAAGAAGTTGTGGGAGCTGTTGCTGTATTATATGAATAAAATACAATCTTCACATTGCGGTCATCAGGAACCATACAAGTCAGCCTTCCACTATTTACCATCAAATTTTGTACTGAATGAACCCTATTGGTAGCTATATTATATACAATAGCCAAGACCGCTACTCCACTAGAGACCTGTTCGTAACCACGGGAATTTCCGGTTTTATCCTCTTCAATTACAGCTTCAATCTTCATTCCATTACCTAGATCTTGATAAATAGTATCGTTTTTTTCGGGAAGGGAACGTCCCTGTTCATCCGCACTTTCGTCAAAGCCTGAACCGACATCAAAAGTCAGCATACGGACTCCGGATATATTTTCTTCTTTCAAGTCATTATCGCTGCAGGAAGATAAAAAAGCACCTGCAAACAACAGGCCTCCAAATAACAAGTTGAATAAATTATGTCTTTTCATTTTGTTTTCTAATGAGTTTATAAATTAATACATTTATTTCATCCAAGAAGATTATTACAACTGAAGAACTATATTATCATCAATCTCCTCATCAGTCCATTCATGCAGTAGTGCTCCATAATCACTACTTATAGGACGGGAGCCAGCAATAGCCTGTTCCAAAATCACTTGTTGCTTCTTTATTACAGGAGCTTCATAAATTCCTTTTTCCATTTTGTTCTCGTTCATAATTGTCATTACATATTCTTTAATTACTCATTGCGTGTTATCACCGCACGACTCAAGCGTGGGTCGTCATAAAACATATTATCCACTCCACCTTTATGCTCTATACGAAGTTGAGAGGCAGGAATACCGTATTCGTTCACAAGGCAATCATAAACAGCTTGTGCACGCTCCCGACTCAAACGATTGTTGACAGCATCCGTTCCAGTTCCGGCATCGGCATAGCCAGTAATGGTATAAATTGCATTCGGATCTGTAGTTTTGATAACTTTAGCCAAAAATCCGAGATTCACACGGCTTTCACGACTCAGTTCACTCTTGCCCATACCAAATGTCACCAAATTAGGTGCAGCCACTTCCATCTTACGAACAATGGTTTCAGCCTCAGATTTATTACCGGCTGCAATAGCTTGCTGAAGACGAGCATTCTCCGCGCTCATTGCAGCCATCTTTTCACGCAGTTCGTTCAAAGCATCGTTATCATACATCACAACCGTACGGTTACGATTCCAATTACGTTTGGGAAATTTATAAGTTATCCCTACGGTAGCAGATAAAAGCCCTTCTTCTTTACGACCACCTACTTCACCATCAAAACGATCATTTACCATCACACCACGAACATCTACATTGAGGTCAACTGCAGAAGAAATACGGAAAGAATTCAAAATACCCAAATTGGCACTCACCTCATTAGAACTAGGATCTTCCCAAGTTCTCATCCAACCCAATCCTATATAGGGACTACAATTCCAAAAACGATTCTCATTGTAACCGCAAAACAAATTGGAAAGATTAAACATGACATCACCATGAAGATTAAAGAAGTCAAACTTCTGTTCTGTCAGCCAATACCCTGTTTGAGGCTTACCACTGATAGGTTTACCATTAGAATGCGGACCACCTTGAGTAGCACCTTTAATAGAGAGTCCACTATACATCACTCTAACACCAACATCCGGCGTGAACCATTTGCCCACTGCTATATCCAAAGCAGGGGAAAGACGATCACCGAAAGACATCTGTCTATCGTGATCGCCAAAATACATTTGAGCTCCACCACCCAAACTTATGAACCAATTATCCTGAAACCGGTTCGTTTCTACCTTGTGCTTGCTATTGCCTCCTTCATTGTTTCTAAAACCAGAAGACTGCGCATATGCACCACAAACGACTATCATAAATAGTGTTGCACAAAAAACGTTTTCTTCATTTTTTCTTTTCATTTTTTAAATTAGAACATACTTGCTTTCTTACGAAATAGTTGTAATCAGCAAACTCACCTATATATATTTTTTCTCATTTATTGCATAAAAAATTATATATCCTCTTTCTAAAACATTCAAAAAAGGATTCCTAATCTTCACAGATAAGGATCCTTTTTTGAATAGAAAGTCTTTTGTACATACAGTCCGATTGAATGAATCAATACTTCATCAAGGCTCTATAATCTTCACAGACAAATAGCCAAATATACTGTAAAATAGAAATATTTCCTCCATCTCTTTGGGATCAGAGATTTACATGGAAGAACTGAGAAAACATATCTATGTACAAAGAGGAAATTTCAACTAATACGTACTATGATAAAGTTATGTTTTTGAAATAATCACAAAAAATAAAATAAATCAATAAAGTAAGAATGATATAAATAGACTATTTTTATCATAAAAAAGCAAAAGATATTAGACATTGGTATTATGATTAACGCACACTGGAACAAGCATGATAATAAACAACTAATTATCAAATTAATGCCTTTATTACAAGATTAATAAAGAGGTTGGTATAGATAGCCATAAAAAATTATCCCGGTGTGAAAGTTACTCTTTCACACCGGGATATCTTTTTTTAGCGGTGTCAAGTCAATGACTACATAGTACGTTATTTACTCCCCTCCACCATCTATTGTTTTAATTGTACCATCTGCATTATATTCCAATTCTACCACTTTCAAACTACGGAGCCATGTCAATCCATTAGAGGGAACACAATCATGATGGAACAAATACCATTTACCTTTATACTCCACAATGGCATGGTGAGTAGTCCATCCCACTACCGGAGTAAGAATCACTCCTTGATAAGTGAACGGACCGTAAGGACTATCACCGATGGCGTAACACAAACGGTGCGTATCTCCGGTAGAATAAGAAAAATAATACTTTCCATTATATTTATGCATCCAGGAAGCCTCAAAGAAACGACGACTGTTATCCCCTGCTGTCAATGGTTTGCCATTTTCATCTAAAATAACCAGTGCACGGGGGACTTCAGCAAATTCTAGCATATCCCCACTTAGTCTTACTACGCGTGAAGGAATAGTTGGTTCATCATCAGCAGGGAAAGCAGCACTTTCCAATGCTTTGTTGTCCCTATAACATTGTAACTGGCCGCCCCATAAACCACCGAAATACATATAATAATTGCCATCACCATCATCAAGTATAGCAGGGTCAATACTATAACTGCCTTTTATCGGGTCCGGTTGAGGAATGAAAGAACCTTCGGGCTTGTCACTGACAGCAACTCCGATGCGAAAAATATCATTTTGGTCTTTCAGTGAGAAATATAAATAGTATCTGCCGTCTTTAAAAGCAACATCGCTATCCCACAACTGACGCCCTGCCCAAGGAATATCCTCGACGGCAAGTATCACGCCATGATCTTTTATCTCACCATTCATCACATCATCTGTAGAAAAAACATGGTAATCTTTCATATTAAAATGATCACCGTTATCATTCTCGGGAACATCACTTTCCCAGTCGTGGGAAGGATAAATGTAAAGTCTGCCATTAAAGACATGCACGGCAGGATCTGCCATATAATCTCCGGGCACTAAATATCTTACTTCTTTTTTCATGGTTTTATTTCTTTTCAATTAGTTCTTTTACAAATGGTTTTGCCTCATAGTTACGATCAAACAGCAACGGATAATCCTTACGGCCCCTAACAGGAAAACCGTTCTTCCATGAATCGCCGTCCGAAACGCCCCATGCAGTAACGCGACTGACTACATCCGAATGTTTCACGAACAAATCATATAACATCCGCATACGAGCGTTCCACGCCTGCGATACAGAATCGGGAAGGGCATCCGCATATGGATTCAGAGCTTTTTGAATGCAACCGTATCAGCGACATTAGCTCCCATATGGGCAGTAGGCAGGGCACTCATATCCCATTCGGTAATCAGCACTTTTGCCCCGGTAGAAGCAAAAGCCACCATGCTTGCCTCAAATTCATTCATATCAGGATGATCCATTCCCATATGCCCCTGCATACCGATGGCATCGACCCGAAGCCCTCTCTCTTTCATGCTATTCACTAGTTTCACCACCGTCTCACGCTTGCCTTTCTGATCCATAGAATAATCGTTATAGTAAAGTTCCGCATCAGGATCAGCTTCGTGTGCATACTGGAAAGCCAAAGGAATAAATTCTTCTCCCAGAATCTCATAGAATTTGCTCTTTCTCCAGGAGCCATCTTCCAAAATGGCTTCATTCACTACATCCCAACCTTTGATACGCCCTTTATATCTGCTTACAACGGTAGTAATATGGTCTTTCATTCGCTGCTTCAACACTTCGACAGAAACTTGCTTTCCTTTTTCATCCACACAAAACCAAGCGGGAAGCTGTGAATGCCATATCAGGCAATGACCGGTAACAACCAGCCCGTTTTCTTCACCGAACTTCACAAGCTCATCTGCTTTGCTAAAATCATAGCGGTTCTCCTCGGGATGGATTTCTTCACACTTTATACAATTTTCCGCCACTATCGCGTTGAAATGCTGCTTCACTATCTTCACCGAATTCGTATCACGCCCCGATGACTAATTTACATTCAAAGCCGTTCCGATCAAAAACTTATCTCCAACAGCATCTTTCAAAGATGGTTCCGATACCACGGCTGTCGATTTACCACTGTTGCATGCCGCTAAAGCGGCAACCATCAACATCCCTAATGTAATGTGTCTTACTTTCATTGAATTAATGAGTATATAATTAATAATCTGATTTACTTCTGCGTTCAGTCAGTTCAGCCTGCATCTTCTCATTATATTTCTTGGTAATGGGATAGAAATAAAGAGTAATGACGCCTACAAAGAATGTAGCAGCCGGAATCAGGCTGGAAGATAACAGAATGCCATGAATAGCCGAGTCGCTTTGGTTGACGCCGGCACCGGATATGTAACCAAACCCTGATAAAAGGAATCCCAAAATAGCACTACCGATTCCCAAACCCGCCTTTAATGCAAAGACAACTCCTGCAAAAACAAAAGCATAGAGCGCGGCAGAATCTACATAATTCTCAAAATAATAATTCATGGCACTTCCCCACATAGCCAGCGTAGTAAAGATAAACAAGGTAAGGATAAACATGGCACGCCATGGAATGTTACTGAATACATCTTTTATATCTTTCTTTGTATCCGTTTTCTGATTGGCAGGAGGAGTAATACGCTCCTTTGCCGAAAAGAAAGTAATCACCAAGAACACAAAGCCAACACATGCAAACAGCCCTACTGTACACAACCAGCCATGCCCTTTATCACCTCCATCCGAAAATTTATTAACCAATGGCAAGGTAAGCCCCTGTACCACAAACTGAGCAATAGTAGCCGCCACAAAGCGAACGGAAGTGATACTGGTCCGTTCCTTAATGTCACTGGACATTACACCACCCAAGGAGGCATAAGGAGTATTGTTGAATGAATACAAGGTCATTAGCAGCGTATAAGAGATAGTAGCATAGAGTGCCACCATTCCTTTATCTTCTATACCCGGATTATAAAACGCCAATACATAAAACACCATAAACGGCAACGCTGTCCAAAGCACCCAGGGACGATATTTCCCCCAACGCGTTTTAGTACGGTCGGACAATATGCCGACTGTAGGATCCACAAAAGCATCTACAACACGGGCTACTAACATCACCGTACCCGCTATGGCTCCTTCCAGTCCGAAAACATCAGTATAAAACTTCGTCTGATAAATCATCATCATCTGGAAAACCAGATTGGCGGAACAATCGCCCAGACTATAACCGATTTTCTCGGCCATTGACACCTTTTGATTGAGTGTATTCATAGTATTTTATTTTTTTATTATAGTCATTTATTTCAAAAACCGTTTTCTTTAAAAAAACAGGCTGCTTCTTCTTTACTCTATTCAAAAGGGAAAAGAAAAAGCAGTTCTGTTTTCATCTAACCTAATCTAACCTAACTTTAATTATGAAAACAACCTATATTGCCCATTTCTTGATACCTAATTCAAAACACCTCTTTTATCATCTTCTGACATTTGCAAATTTATGGAACACCAATGAAAATCTGATTATTTTATGTTTCACATCATTGCGCCCCCGTCTCATTCTTCGGCTATTATGATACAAATATCTTTCTTCATGTTACATTTATGCCGTTGAGCAGGAAAAGAGCTCATTCCATCGTTATTCTCTCTCATTTCAATGCAGGATATTCTATGCTTTAATCGGAAGTTATTTCTATGGGCCGGAAGGACGAAACATATATTTGCAATCTCCGCCGAGACTGTTAACAAGTATCGGGATAATTCTAAAGCATGTTATAAAACAGGGAATTAGCACCCAAAAGCTTGCTATTCTCCGAAATGTCCGTATCTTTGCAATGTGTTTTTCATAGTATTAGATTTAAGGTTAACAAAAGATTGGCTGTCTGGGATAGATAGCCTTTTTTATGCACTTACCTCAGGTATTCCCCCTCTACATATTAAATCCTATATATACAAAAAAAGCAAGGACACTCTCTTCACAGAGAATGTCCCCACATAGATAATCTTTAAGAGAGAGAATCTTAATTATCTGCAATATCCCACCATACTCTTTGCCAACGGTCGTCTGAACCGTTTAAGTAGGTATCGATTGCTTCGTTAGAGTTTTCTACATTATATTGTTTGTCGGTGTCAGAGTAGCTCATACGGTAAGGATAAACCGTAATGCCTTCTGCAGTCTGTCCTGCTCCAATGGGCAAAATAGGAATATTATAACGACGCCAGTCAGACCAGGATTCAATACCATCGGTCATGAAACCGGCCAAGAAGCGTTGCATCACAATCTGCTTCAATGCTTCGTCTTTATTATCAGAGAGTGCTACAGATGCAATGTATTCGTCTACACCGCTAACAGCAGTATGATATGTACTCTGAAAATCGAATGAGGAACGGATACCGGCTTCATACAATGCTTTCGGATCAGCATCAATCCAGCCCAGTACAGCCGCTTCTGCCTCAACCAGCAAGGTACGCGCTGTTGTAATAAGTCCATAAGTTGCCTGTGGAGCACAATAAGAATCCGCTACACTACAACAACCTTCTGAAGCTGCCGACACTGCCGCATTTGATTCCAGTCCAAAAGGAACACCTTTATAAGCATTGAAATCAGTCAGATCACCTGCCACTAAACCTTTATATCCATTCAGTGTAAAGTATGAGAACATGCGCGGATCCTTATATTCTTTTAATGCGTCCACAATAACCTTATTAGGTACAAAGTTCAGTCCGGCACCGGCATATTCCTTATTTCCGACATAATACATCCAAGAATAGGCGCTACTATTTGAGTCGAATGTATAATGGAAACCGTCTGCAACTTCGGTCATACCACCATCACTATAAGCTTTGGCAAAACGTGTCCGTCCATTGGTCGGGTCAACATCTGCCATCTTGATAGCCATCATCATACGAAGTGAGGCATTAAACTTTTTCCATTTACCCATATCACCATTATATATGATATCCGCAGAGCTAAGCGAAGTAGATTCATCAAATCGAGTATAAGCATCCTGCAATTCTGCA
>Ga0192241_10259_pt1 | contig 28354 bp, 27 predicted proteins | sample Koala_Koa27_I3_FD_131239 | JGI IMG/M metagenome (GOLD analysis project Ga0192241, IMG submission 131239) | Enriched cells from koala feces incubated with labeled cellulose particles, San Francisco Zoo, California, United States - Koala_Koa2-7_I3 ... | reverse complement strand
CCACACCTGAAGAAGAACAAGAATCCGAAGAGGAAGAGCCTGCGCAGGAGGAATCCGGGGAGGATCCGGATGCGTCCGGGACATCGGAAGAAGTCGAGGAGGAAGCGGAGACGGAGAATGGGGAATTCTCTGTTCCGACGCTGGATGACTATGATGCGCAGTTACAGGATTTTTATGCCAAATACGGGGCAGATGTGACCGCAGATAAGGAGTACGAGAAGCTGCTTTTGCAGCGGGATCTGGTCAGCAAAACGGGGTACGACGATCTGACTTCTCTTCTGGAAGGAGAGGACGGGGACGGGTACCGCGAGATGCTTGCCTGGCTGTTTGAAGATACCGAGTTTCTGGAAATGTTCCTGACCGGCGGCACGCCCGGCGGAAACTACCTGACCGGAGGTTCCAATTATCAGAATACGACGCCGGCGGATCCGTATAAGAGTACGTTAGAGGCGATGTATGCGTTGTGGACCAGCGACCGGGAAGATTTTGATAACCATGATCACAACAATATGTACCGGAAGATGATCTGCTGTGTGTCGCTTACCTGTACCGGAAATATCAAATACTGGCTGAATACCGGGGGTTCGGGCAGCGTGGATACGTCGATCAACGTGCCACAGCCCGCAAGACGGTACGAGATTTATAAAGATTTGTATGCGAAGGGGATGCTGGAGGATTATTTCCCGGATCTGGAAGTGCCGGAGATGCGGTATATCTTCGGCAGCTCGATCAATGACGAGGAGATCGAGTGGGCCAGCAACATCGCCAGAGAACGGGACTACAACACAAACTGCTATTCCTGGCTGAATTACCGGAACGGGAGTTATCATGCCGATAAATATTATGAATCCGACACCTGGGTGGATTACGACGCAAAATATAATCTGTCTGCCTACGGTGTTTCCAATAATGGCTATGGCACGGATACGATGGTGAAATATCCGAAGCAGTGGATCGTCATGGAGGAAGGCGGGGTCTGCTGGCACATCGCCAACTTCTGCCAGAATATATGGTCCTCCTACGGCCGGCCCTGTCTGATCGCCGGATCCATGGGGACGTCGCACGAAGTCTATCTGGCCTATAACCGGCAGGAGGATGGCCGGGGCCGCTGGACCATCGAGAATGCCCAGGGCGGCAACTGGAATAATACCCACAGAGGCGCCTATGCCAACGGGACCTGGCGGGTGACACGCTGGATGAACGACTGGGGCGTCGGGGAAGAATTTGAATATAACAATGGATCCTATATCTGTATGGCGCAGGCAGCCATCAATGAGTACGATGATTTTCTCCGGTCCGAAGTGATTCAGATGCTGGCGGATGTATTTTCCGAGGAGAGTGCAAAGGAAGAGGTGTACCGCGCTGCGCTTAAAGCCCAGGACTTTAATTTTGACGCCTGGTACGGCCTGGTGAAACTGTACAATGCTTCCGGAGAGAAATCGGATGTGGACAAGGCGGACCTGGGGAAGGAGATTACAGATACACTGCCGTATTATCCGCTGCCGATGCATGATCTGATCAAAATTTTAAGCGACACCGTCAGCTCGCCGGTGTACACATCGACGATGTCTGCCGCAGAGAATACGGCGCTTAAGAAGGCACAGAATGTGACAGATGAGGAATCTCTGCAGGCGTATGCGGTGAAGACCATCGCTAACTGGCTTCTGGGACAGAGCACGGATGATGTGGCCACGTTCTCCTTTGACGGAGAAAATGCCGGAGTGATCATGTTAAATGATCAGTTCTCGGATCCGGAGTACTGGGAGTACTCTCTGGACGGCGGGAATACCTGGTCCGCGATCATCCACGACGATGAGGTGACGGATAGCGCGGAGGGCAAAAACCGGACGGTGGCGCATGCCAATGCAGTTCTCTTAAGCGAGGAAGAGATCGCCATGATCAATGCGGAGGATGACATCCTGATCCGGTTTGTGCAGGTACCGGATACGATCCATACGATTGATATTAAGGAGGCGGACTCTCCTTCTTCCGGAAAGGTCTATGCCAATGACTGGGAGGATAAGCTGATCGGTTCTGTGGGGAACGGGATCGAATATAGCACGGACGATGGAGAGACGTGGACGGATTATACAGATGAGATCACTTTCCCGGGGGAGGAGACAGCACTTATCCGGACCAAGGCGTACGGGGTCTATACGGCCAGCGAGAGCGCGGAGTTCACCTTTACCGGGGATCTGCCGGAGCATACGGATACGAAGCAGTATGTGCCCATCGATCAGGTTTCGCTCTACGCGTACTGTTCCCAGAATAACGATTCGATGAAGGCGGAGAATTTTATTGACGGGAATATTTATACTCATTGGCACAATTCATACAGCGGCCAGACCGGGGAGTACGACAAGTATTATGTCGTGGAATTTGACCGTCCAAAAGCCATCTCCGCGATTGAGTTTATCAATTACGACGGAGCCAACGGCCGGCCGAAGATCCTGGAAGTATATGGCAGCACGGATGGAGAAAACTGGAGCTTTATCCAGCGCTATGGTGACCCTGAAGACGGGGAGAGCAATCTGCCCAATACAGGGGACATCCAGCAGCTCACTGTGGACGAAGACAATGAAATGGCGGTCAGTTATCTTGCTTTGATCTATAAGGAGACGTATGGCAACAGCTCCAGCCAGGTCAATAACTTTGCTGCCGGGAAACTGCTTCACTTCTATGAAGACACCACCCGGATCGTACCCGACGGGGAAGAGGAGGAGGACGAAGAAGACGAGGAAGTTCCGGTGGGCGAAGAGAATCCGGCCGATTCGGACGGGGAGCAAAAGAATACCGACACGTCCGATCCGGAGCAAGGGACGAAAGATGCTGCGGCGGAGAATACTGCCGGGGAAGAGAGTGTTTCACAGGCTGCGAATCTGGACGTCACATACGAGCACGTGGAGGACGGCGTCAAGGTGATCATTACCTCAGATCAGAAACTAAAGTCCCTGGACGGCTGGGAGCTCTCGGAAGATCAGAGGACGCTGAGCAGAGTATACGCCAGCGGCAGCGAATCTCCGACGGTGGCAGTGCAGGATGAGAACGGCAACGTGACGGTGCTGGAGCTTACGCTGGATACGCTTGATGCAGACGCGGCGGATGCCGATGCCGATGCCTCCGATTCGGATTCCGAAGGGGAGAGTATGGCAGAGGAGGATCTTAAAGAAGATATGCTCGAGGAGGACCTTAAGGAAGAGATCCAGGATACGGATGACGATCTGGGGGAAGCGGACGCTGCCTATGAGGAGACGTCCGGGGAAGATACGAATGCTTCGGGCACGAAGACCGGGGATTCAAACCGGATTCTTCTTTATCTGGTCCTCATGATGGCCAGCCTTATTGCGGCAGGCGGCGTGCTGATCTACACCAGAAGAAGGAAATAACCAGAGGAGGATAAGGATGTCTGGCGCGGAAAAATCCGCGTCGGGCGTCTTTTTTACCACCGGGGAAAGCATCTTGAGGAATAGATAGGATTGTGCTATGATAAGGAACGAGTTTTAAAAGGAGTTGGATTTATGGAAAGCTACAAGCAGGAATTTATCGATTTTATGGTGGAATCAGACGTGCTGAAATTTGGAGAATTTACATTAAAAAGCGGCCGTAAGTCTCCCTTTTATATGAATGCAGGCGCCTATGAAAACGGGACGCAGCTGCGCAGGCTGGGTGAATTTTATGCGAAGGCGATCCAGGCCAGTTACGGAACAGATTTCGATGTTCTTTTCGGGCCGGCCTATAAGGGGATTCCGCTTTCAGTCGCTGCGGCTATGGAGATCAGTGAGCTGTACGGGGTGGATGTCCGGTACTGTTCCAACCGGAAGGAGATCAAGGATCACGGAGACGCCGGGATCCTGCTGGGAAGCCCCCTAAAGGACGGGGACCGGGTAGTCATCATAGAGGATGTGACGACGTCCGGGAAATCCATTGAGGAGACTTATCCCATTCTTATGGCCCAGGCGGACGTGAAGATCGTGGGCCTGATGGTTTCCTTAGACCGGATGGAAGTAGGCAAAGGCGGGACAAAGTGCGCACTGGATGAGATTTCGGATCTGTACGGATTTCCCACCGGTGCGATTGTGACCATGGAAGAAGTCGTGGATTATCTGTATAATCAGAAACGGGCCGGCAAGGTGGTCATTGATGACCAGATCAAGGCGGCTATTGATGCATATTACGAGCAGTACGGGGCAAAATAAGGCGATTATGAAAAGGCGTAAAAGAGGGAAAATGGTCCGTACGATCGGAAAGATTTTGTTTCTGCTCTATATTGCATTTATCATTTACTTTTTGATCTTTTCGGATTGGTACGGCCGTACGGTAATGGGAACTTATCGGTATAATCTGGTGCCGTTTAAGGAAATCCGCAGATTTTGGGAATATCGGGACCAGCTGGGGATGGCCGCGATGTTTACCAATTTATTTGGAAATATCCTGATCTTTATTCCCTTTGGATTTTTTTTGCCTATGGCAAGCAGGATACGGAGCTTTTCCACAACCTTGCTTAGCAGCCTGGGGCTCAGCCTTTGTGTGGAGATTTTCCAGTTCTTCACCAAAGTGGGGAGTTTCGATGTGGATGATCTGATCTTAAATACGCTGGGCGGCGTGCTGGGGTATCTGATCTTTACCGCCTGTTCAGCAATCAGGAGAAAGACGTGAACGTAGGAAAAAAGAAAGAAACGACGGAAGAGAAAAATAAAAAGGCGAGAGAAAAGAAACTGGCCAAAGAGCGGGAAAAACGCAAAAAAAAGATGACCAGCACCAAGTATGGACAGACACCGCTGCGCCATGCGAGAAAGGGATTCACTTCCTGCATTCTGGCGGTGGTCAGTGCATTTTTCATTGTGCTCATGATCGGGACTTCCTACACGGTCAGGGGAGAAGTCGGTGCATTTCTGGGCGTTCTTGGTCTGGCCACCCTGGTGATCGCCGTCATCGGACTGATCGAAGGCATTCAGGGGTTTCAGGAACGGGATAGAAACTATGTAACGTGCAGGGTCGGCATTGGGGTGAACATTGTGCTGATCCTTTTCATGTGTGCGATATTTATTCGGGGGCTTTTTTAAATGGCAGATGAAAGATATGAACTGGCTATAGGCAGAATCCGGGAGATCCGGGATGAAAAAATCATCGCAGAAGAATATAAGGAATATTTCCATACGGTGGCTGGTTTTCTGCTGCAGATTGACGGGGTGAGGACGTCGCTTACGGACGGCTCCTATGACGCCCTGGACTTAAAAGAATTGGGAGACTTAAACCAGCGCCTGTACCGGGATGTTCTGCCGGAAAATTATGCCCATAGTTTTGCCAATCCAACCTACGCAAAAAAGTGCCTGGGAGAAGCCTATGGGCCCTTCTTAAGTTTCCTGTACACGGAGCTAAGAGGAGCGATTGCCTATGTGTTTGAAGGCAGGCAGGACTATCTGGATATTTTGTTTGAACTTTTCTTAGAGATCTATGGGGAGTTCGAGATGGAGGCACAGCCGGATCCAAAAAATATTCAGGATATCCTCTACTGGTACGCCAGTGATTACTGCGATGTGTTTGTGGCAGATTCGATCCACGCGCAGCTGTGCCCGTCGGATGATTTTGCAACGAAACTGATCATGGAGAGTGACCTTACGGATCTCAGATATCTGTATCGGTTTGGTGAATATATCAGTGAGAATGAACTTTTGACGGCAAAACACCTGCTTTCACTTTCGGAAGATGTGATTCAGAAGATGGCGGATGTTTACACGGAAGGATTCCGGGTCGGGTTTATCAATACCGGCAGGGATCTGTCCAAAAAATCCGTGGTCAACATCCGGTATGTGCTGGGATTTGAGCGGGTCGTAAAAGCAGCGATTCTCAATTTTGAAAAGATGGGGCTTTCCCCGGTCATTTACCGGAGCAGCGTCACGGTTCTGACCCGGCGGGGCTATGCGAAAGTAGGTTACTACGGCGGGATTGCGGGAAAGCAGTATGAGTACGACCATCGGAATGACCAGGCGCTTTTCCTGGACCGTCGTTTCCTGGAGCGAAAGTTAACGGTCATCGAAAGTACCTATAAGGATCTGAAGAAGGAAGCGGCAGAACTGGCCGGCCCGGCCTGCATCGAGACCTTCGGGGAGGAACCCTTTACGCCCGTGCCCGATGAGAATGCGATCCAGCTGACTGGGGAGCAGGAAGCGCTGGTCGTGGAGTATGACAGCCGGCAGAACCAGATCGTCAATACCTATGTGCCGGGGGATGAGCGGAGTTTCACCATCATTGCCTATCCGGTCCCGGAGATCGGGGAAAAGTACCCGGAGATCTTTGACGAGATCGTGAAGATCAATACGCTGGATGCACACACATATGAGGTGGTGCAGGAGACATTGATCGATGCTTTAAATCAGGGAGAATATGTGCACGTGCTTGGCGGCAACGGCAACCGGACCGATTTAAATATACAGCTTTACCATCTTGAGCATCCGGGAAAAGAGACCATTTTCGAGAATTGCGTGGCCGATGTCAATATCCCGGTGGGAGAAGTTTTTACTTCACCGGTGCTTCAGGGTACAAATGGGACATTGCATGTCAGCCGGGTCTATTTAAATGACCTGCAGTATGAAAATCTGGAGATCCAATTTAAGGACGGGATGGTGGACGATTACAATTGCAGCAATTTTGCCAGTGAAACCGAGAACAAAGATTATATCCGGGATACGGTTTTGATGAAACATCCGACGCTGCCCATGGGAGAATTTGCCATCGGGACAAATACAACCGCCTATATGGTGGAGAAAAAGTACCATATTGAAGATAAGATGCCAATCCTGATCGCTGAAAAAATGGGGCCCCATTTTGCGCTGGGCGACACCTGCTACAGCTGGAGTGAAGATGTGCGGGTGTATAATCCGGACGGGAAAGAGATCGTGGCGAAAGACAATGCCATTTCCATCAAAAGAAAAGAAGACGTAGGGGAAGCCTATTTTCAGTGCCATACAGATATCACGATCCCCTACGAAGAGATCAAAAGTATCACCGTGGTGAAAAAAGACGGGACAAAGACCGACCTCTTAAGAGACGGCCGGTTCGTTCTGCCCGGTACCGAACTTTTAAATGAGCCGCTGGATCAGTAATTTCCGGACATATCCAGATAACGGTCGATCTTCTTTAACCGCTTTTCAATGCCCTTGACCCGGTGGCTGATGGTGTCCAGCAGTGCTTCCGTGACAAACTGCGGGGCGACCATGCAGTTAAAGAAAGTGTTGTTGTCAATGGGCACCGTGAAGAGCACGTCGGCATAAGGCGCCAGAAGCGCGTCTGGATTATCCGTGACTACTACGATCTTCGCACCGGCTTCCGCAGCCATCTCCGCGCAGATGCGGTCAGTAGAAGAATAGCGAGGAAAGCTGAAGATAACGGCACAGTCCTCTTTCGAAATATTGCACATATGGTCAATGGGCGTAATCGAAGAAGAATTTGCGGATTCCACATTCGGGACCATATGCTTTAAATACAGCAGAAAATAATCTCCCAGGTTCGAATTACACCGGGAAGCAACAATATATTTATGCCGGCTGCCGATAATCATATCTGCAGCCTTTTCAAATGTTTCCGGACTGTTTTCCTCAAAGACCGCATCCAGGTTGTTCATCGAATTCTTTAAATGCCGGTCCAGATAATTTGGGTCGCTGTCAAACTTCGAACGCTGGGCGATCCGCTGCGACGGCACAGTGATATTACTGGAAATACTAAGAACATTTTCCTGATAGTCCTTGCGCAGAGCCTTCTGAAAATCCATAAAACCAGTAAACCCAAGCGAACGACTAAAACGAATGACCGAAGACTCGCTGACACCTAACCTCTGGGCGATCTCGGTAGACGTCATAAAACAGGCATCTGCAGCATCATCCAGAATAAACTTTCCAATCATTTTCTGCGTCTTAGTTAAATTGGCATTATGTATCAGTTCCCTAATATTCTTCATCTCTTTGCGACCTCCGATCCACGTATAAACAAGAAACAACGAATAATGAACAACGAATAACAAATAACAAATAACAAGTAAGGGATTATAAGTAACAAAAAATAAATAATAAATAACAAAATAATAGATAACAAATTATTAAAAAAATGTACCATTCTATTCCAACATTGTCAAGTGATTGGGTATACCCGGGTACACCCCTTTTTCCATTTGGGTACACCCCCCGCGGGGGGCTGGGGACGTAGCCTTTTTGAAAAAGGCTACGTCCCCAGTTGCATTTTTATGGTGCCTGTACTATCATATGTATAACAGGCTGGGAGGGAAGGTTATGTATATCGAGATTGATTTTAACAGTGAGGAGGCAATCTATGTGCAGCTGCAGAACCAGATTATTCTGGGGATTGCGATGGATACGCTGCAGGATGGGGATGTGCTTCCGTCTGTTCGTCAGCTTGCGGATTCGGTGGGCATCAACATGCACACGGTCAACAAGGCGTACAGTATTCTGAGGCAGGATGGTTATATCCAGCTGGACCGCCGCAGGGGGGCGGTGGTTTCTGTGGATGCGGACAAGCGCAGGGCGCTGCAGGACATGAAGGAGCAGCTGCAGGTTTTGTTGGCGAAAGGATATTGTAATGGGGTCTCCCGGCAGGAGGTTCATGATATGGTGGACGAGATTTTTGATCAATACGACGGAAAGGACAATAGATAAATGGATTATACAAAGCAGGCGGAAATAGCGATTGATAATGCAAAAGAGATTGCGGAGGAGTTTACGCATCCTTATGTGGGGACGGAACATCTGCTTCTGGGACTGCGCAGGACGGATCGAAGTGTGGCCGCGCAGGTGCTGGCGGAAAATGGCGTGGATGAGGAGAGTATCGCCAAGGTGATCGGGGAGCTGATCTCTCCGGTAGGGAATGAGATGATCCCTCAGAAACCGAAGCCGTCTCCCCGGCTGGAGTTTGTCCTGGGGGAGAGCCGCCTGGAAGCCCAGCGGTTCGGATCGGATAAGATCGGGACGGAACATATCTTGTTGACGCTCCTTAGGGAGACGGATTGTGTGGCTTCCAGAATTTTACTGACGATGGGTGCCAATCTGCAGAAGATCATGCAGGATATCCTGGATGTGCTGGGAATCGACCCGAAGGAATATGTGGAAGGCATGTCCCAGGAGGGGACAGGCACGCAGGGCGAAATGATGGAGCAGTACGGCACGGATCTGACTAAGCAGGCAGAGGAAGGGAAACTGGACCCGGTCATCGGCCGGGAGGAGGAGATCAACCGTCTGATGCAGATTTTAAGCAGGCGGACGAAGAATAACCCCTGTATGGTGGGCGAACCGGGCGTCGGAAAGACGGCCGTCGTAGAAGGACTGGCGGAGAGAATCGCAGCGGGCACGGTCCCGGATACGATGAAGGAGAAGCGGGCGCTGACCCTGGACATGTCCGGCATGGTGGCCGGCTCCAAGTACAGGGGTGAATTTGAAGAGCGGATGAAGAAGCTGATTGCGGAAGTCAAGGCAGCCGGCAATGTGATCCTGTTTGTGGATGAGCTGCATACGATCATCGGGGCCGGCGGCGCGGAAGGAGCCATTGATGCGTCCAACATCCTGAAACCGTCCCTGGCCAGAGGAGAGCTTCAAATGATCGGGGCCACGACCCTGGAGGAGTACCGGAAATATATTGAAAAGGACGCGGCGCTGGAGCGTCGGTTCCAGCCGGTGACGGTGGAGGAGCCGACCACGGAGCAGTGCCTGGAGATCCTGGAAGGATTAAAGAGCCGGTATGAAAATCATCATCATGTAGTCATACAGGAGGAGGCGTTAAAAGCGGCCGTCAACTTATCGGAGCGGTATATCAGCGACCGTTTCCTGCCGGATAAAGCCATCGATGTGGTGGACGAAGCCTGTGCCAAAGTCAGTTTGAAAGGATTCCAGGTACCCACTCGGATCGGGGATCTGGAGGAGCAGGTAAATTCCCTGCGGGAGCAGATGGAGGAGGCGTTAAAAGCTTCGGATCTGCAAAAGGCCTCTGATCTTAAGAAAGAGCGGGAGGAGACGGAAAAGAAACTGGAGCGGGCCCGGAAAAATTTCCAGAAAAAGACCAGCAATAAGGCAGTGGAAGTGACGGAGGACGACATTGCAGATGTGGTCTCCGAGTGGTCGAAAGTGCCGGTTTCTAGACTGAAAGAGTCTGAGAGCACCCGCCTGAATAATCTGGAGAAGACGCTCCACAAGCGGGTGATCGGACAGGATGAAGCTGTCAGTGCAGTGGCAAAAGCCGTCCGCAGAGGCAGAGTGGGCTTAAAGGATCCCACCCGGCCCATCGGATCTTTCCTGTTTCTCGGCCCCACCGGTGTCGGGAAGACGGAGCTCTCAAAAGCGCTGGCGGAAGCACTGTTTGGCAATGAGGAAAATATGATCCGGCTGGATATGTCTGAATATATGGAAAAGCACAGCGTTTCCAAGATGATCGGTTCGCCTCCGGGTTATGTGGGCCACGAGGACGGCGGTCAGCTGAGCGAGCAGGTGCGGCGCCATCCTTACTCGGTGGTTCTTTTCGATGAGATCGAGAAGGCGCATCCGGATGTGTTCAATATCCTTCTGCAGGTACTGGACGACGGGCATATCACCGACTCGCAGGGCCGGAAAGTAGACTTCCGCAATACAGTCATCATCATGACTTCCAATGCGGGGGCACAGTCGATCGTTGATCCAAAGAAACTGGGATTTAATTCAAAGAAGGATGAAGCGGACGATTATAAGCGGATGCAGAGCAATGTCATGAATCAGGTCCGCACGACGTTCCGCCCTGAGTTCCTGAACCGGATTGACGAGATTCTGGTGTTCCATGCACTGACGAAGACGGAAATGAAGAAGATTGTCGGACTGATGTGCAAGGATCTCATCAAGCGTGCCCGGGAGCAGATGAATATCCATCTGACCATCCGGGACAGTGTGAAGACATACCTGGTGGACAACTTCACGGATCAGAAGTACGGAGCCCGGCCGCTGCGCCGTGCCGTCCAGAATCAACTGGAGGATAAGCTGGCCGAGGAGGTGCTTTCCGGAGAGATCGCGGAAGGCTCGGATATCGTAGCGACCGTCCAGAAAAAAGAAATTAAATTTATGCCAAAAGCTACAAAATAGCAGGCACCTGATATATAATTAAAATCAAATAAATATCCGTAAGGGGGCTTAAGACCAAATGGAGACAGTGAAAGAACTGTTGAGAACGGAAGCGGACGGAACGCTCAGCTTCGGGGACTATACACTGGAGGAAAAGACAAAGCTTTCGGATTTTGAGTGGCAGGGAAATCTCTATAAAGTGAAGACATTCCGGGAGATTACCAAGCTGGAGAGAGACGGCATGTTCGTGTACGAATCTGAGCCGGGCACCGCTGTTTTCGATTTCAAAGCTTCGGCCAATGAAGTGTCTTTCCAGGTGTCCGGTACGGGAGATGCACAGATCACGCTGGAGCTGGAGGCGGACAGTGAATATGAAGTGTACCTGGAGGACAAAGACACCGGGGATGTGCGTACAAATCTGAGCGGGAAATTAAGTGTCAGTGTGGAACTGAGTCCGGACAGGTGCGAGCGTATCCGGGTAGTGAAAAAGGAATCATAGGATTGCAGGGGCTGCATTTTTGGCAGCCCCTTTCTACGGAAAAAGACAGGATGAGGAGTCAGGGATGGCAAAAGCAAAGAAGAGTGCTTTTTTCTGTCAGAATTGCGGACATGAAGAGAGCAAATGGCTGGGACAGTGTCCCGTGTGTAAAGAATGGAATACGTTTGTGGAGGAGACAGTCGTTCCGGTAAAAGGCGGAGATACTTTGACCCGGGAAGCCGCCTCACCGGTGGACATTCACGATATTCCCACCGAGGGGGACGAACGGACCCGTACAAATATTGCGGAGATGGACCGCGTGCTGGGAGGAGGACTGGTGGCCGGATCTTTGATCCTGATCGGCGGCGACCCGGGGATCGGAAAATCCACCCTCCTGCTTCAAGTCTGCCAGAAACTGGCTGCCCAGGGGCAGCAGGTGCTCTATATATCCGGGGAAGAATCGTTAAAGCAGATCAAACTCCGCGCCAACCGCATGGGGAAATTCAGCGGAGATTTAAAACTCTTAAGTGAGACCAATCTGGATGTCATCCGCAGCGTCCTTGAAAAAGAACGGCCTCAGGTGGCTGTGATCGATTCGATTCAGACCATGTATAATGAGGACATTGCCTCGGCTCCGGGCAGCGTATCCCAGGTGCGGGAATCCACGAATGTGCTCCTCCAGCTGGCCAAAGGCCTGGGGATCACTTTCTTCATCGTGGGACACGTGACCAAGGAAGGCGCGGTGGCTGGACCCCGGGTTTTGGAGCATATGGTGGATACAGTGCTCTATTTTGAAGGGGACCGGCATGCGGCGTACCGTATTTTAAGAAGTGCCAAGAACCGGTTTGGCTCCACCAACGAGATCGGCGTTTTTGAAATGCAGAGGGAGGGTCTGGTGGAGGTGAAAAATCCGTCAGAGTATATGCTAAGCGGAAAGCCGGAAAACGCCTCCGGCTCCGTGGTGGCCTGTGCCATCGAAGGGACAAGGCCCATGCTCATGGAGATCCAGGCACTGGTCTGCAAGACCAGCTTCACCATGCCCAGAAGGACCGCTGCCGGTATTGATTACAATCGGGTGAACCTGCTGATGGCGGTGCTGGAGAAACGGCTGGGGATTCCGCTGTCCAGTTATGATGCCTATGTCAACATCGCCGGCGGAATCCGCGTAGATGAACCGGCGGCCGATCTGGGGATCGTCATGGCCCTCGTTTCCAGTTATCGGAACAAACCACTCCCGGAAGATATGATCGCCTTCGGGGAAGTCGGTTTAAGCGGGGAAGTGAGGGCGGTCACCCTGCCGGAACAACGGGTGGCGGAGGCCAAAAAACTGGGTTTTCATACCTGTGTCATTCCGGAAGTATGTAAAAAGAGTGTGGGAAACGTAGACGGGATTAAAATCATCGGAGTTCAGAATGTAAATCAGGCAGTGGACCTGTAGGATGCAGCGGAAAAGTGATGGAAAAATGTACACTCTGTCCCCGCCGGTGTGGGGTGGTACGAAGCAATAAAAAGAATACCCGGACGGGATTTTGTGGAGAATCAGATACGGTGCGCGTAGCCCGGGCGGCCCTGCATATGTGGGAAGAACCCTGCATCTCCGGGGAGGAAGGAAGCGGCGCCGTGTTTTTCACCGGGTGCAGCCTGCGCTGCGTCTACTGTCAGAATTATGCTCTGTCCCGGGGGGAGACGGGAAAAGAGATCAGCGTCAAACGGCTCGCTGAGATTTTCCTGGAGCTGTCAGATCAGGGGGCCAATAACATCAACCTGGTGACGCCCACGCATTTTGTGCCGCAGATTATAGAAGCGCTTGAAATGGCAAAAGAAGAGGGGCTTAAGCTTCCGATTGTCTATAACACCAGCGGTTATGAGCGGGTGGAGGTGCTTAAAAGGCTAAAGGGTCTGGTGGATATTTACCTGCCGGATTTTAAATACTGGGAAAAAGAGAGCGCGAAGCGGTACTCTATGGCCGGGGATTATCCGGAGGCGGCAAAGGCTGCACTGCGGGAAATGGTCGATCAGGCACCTGCACCTGTCTTTGATGAGAGAGGCATAATGAGACGGGGCGTGATCGTCCGGCATCTGCTGCTGCCCGGCCATGTGACGGAGGCAAAAAAGATTGTCGAATATCTCTATAAGACCTATGGGGATCAGATCTATGTCAGTCTTATGAACCAGTACACACCGTTAGATACACTGGATGCGGATGCTTTTCCGGAGTTAAACCGAAAGGTGACGAAGAGAGAATATGACCGTTTGGTGGATTATGCCATTGATCTGGGGGTGGAATGCGGGTACATCCAGGAGGGGGAAACTGCAATGAAGAGTTTTATTCCCCCATTTACTTTAAATGGTGTATGAAATGTCAATTATCTGTTTAAATAAGTTAATATATCTTTAATTCCGATAATTCCGGTTGCCATTTCAAAGTTGGTATGCTATGATGAAGTTAGCAAATCAATTGCATACAGGCCAGGAAATTGATCGGATGAAGGATCTTTGAGAGACCGTCTGGAGACAGCTGATCTGCGGACGGAGCCGAAGGGGCAAGGAGGATGTTATTTGAAACTCTCAGGCAAAAGGAAAGGATCTGGACGAGGCTCTGGATGGGAAGACAGGGAGATAGTAATTCTTGCAAAAGAAGACCTATCTCCTTTTTTTATCTTAGATGGCCGAGTAAGGTGCAAGGGAGGAAAAAGAAAATGGAGTTAAAGACACCCCTCTATGAGGAGCATGTGTCAGCCGGCGGAAAGATGGTTCCTTTTGCGGGATATCTTCTTCCGGTCCAGTATGAGAGTGGTGTGATCGCAGAACATAGGACGGTCCGGGAAGAGGCAGGACTTTTTGACGTGTCCCATATGGGAGAGATTCTGTGTGAAGGGAAGGATGCTGCAGAGAATCTGCAGAGGCTGCTTACGAACCGTTTTGACAATATGAAAGGCGGGCAGGCAAAATACAGTCCGCTTTGCAAAGACGACGGAGGCATGCTGGACGATCTGATCGTATACTGCCGGGATGAGGAACATTATATGCTGGTGGTCAATGCGGCAAACCGGGAAAAGGATTTTGAATGGATGAAAGCGCATGCTTTTGGGGAGGCTGCATTTACAGATGCATCCGACGACTATGCGCAGCTGGCGCTGCAGGGACCGAAAGCAATGGAGATCCTTCGGAAACTGACGCCGGAAGAATATATTCCACTTCGGTATTACCACGCCGTTTTTGATGCCCGGGTGGCGGATATTCCCTGCATGATCTCTACCACCGGATATACCGGAGAGCAGGGAGTGGAATTGTATCTTGCCAGTGAGAAAGCGATCGAAGTGTGGGAGGCGCTTCTTGAAGCCGGGAAAGAAGAAGGCCTTATTCCATGCGGGCTGGGTGCCCGGGATACGCTTCGTCTGGAGGCGGGCATGCCTTTATATGGCAATGACATGGATGAGACGGTGAATCCGCTGGAAGCGGATCTGGGGTTTGCCGTCAAGATGCAGAAGGAGGATTTTATCGGAAAGCAGGCCATGGAGAAACCCCTGACCAGAAAAAGAGTGGGATTTAAAGTGACAGGAAGAGGGATCGTCCGGGAGCATACAGACGTATTTTCCGGCGATCAGAGCGCAGGACATGTGACTTCCGGTACGCACTTGCCGTACCTGGGGTATGCGGGAGGAATGGCCATGCTGGATCTTCCATATACCGAACCGGGGACGAAACTGGAAGCGGAGGTAAGAGGTCATCGGATCGGGATCGAAGTGGTTCCGCTTCCGCTGTATAAAAGGAAAAATTAAAAACGCCGAATTCTGAAAGGAGAAAAGTTATGGAAGTCAGGGAAGGATTGAAGTATTCGAAATCTCACGAATGGATCAAAGAGGAAGAGGATGGGGTGCTGATCGGACTTACGGATTATGCCCAGTCGGAATTGGGAGACCTGGTGTTCGTCAATCTGCCGGAAGAGGGGGAGCCATTGGTTTTAGGGGAGCCTTTTGCGGATGTAGAGTCTGTCAAGGCAGTATCGGACGTGTATGCACCGGTGAGCGGCGTCGTCTCCTCGATCAACGAAGCGCTCTTAGATGCGCCGGAATCCATCAATGATGCACCCTATGACGCCTGGCTTGTCAGAGTAAAGGACGTCACCGAGGAGGAGGAACTTCTGACGCCGGAGGCATATGAGGAATTTGTGGAGAGCGAATCTTAAAAAGAAAGGGGATCATTGATGGGAAGTTATGTGCCGAATACAGAAGAAGATCGCGAGGAAATGCTAAGTGAGATGGGATATTCCTCTATGGACGATCTCTTTTCCTCCCTTCCGGAGGAAGTCAGATTCCGGAGGATCTGGCATTGCCGGAAGGAAAGTCTGAATTTGATGTTTGGATGAAATTTACAAAGATGGCGGATGAAAATACGGTCTTTCCGGTCCTTTTCCGGGGAGCCGGTTCTTATCGCCATTTTATTCCCTCCATGTTGAACAATGTACTCACGAAGGAGAGCATTATCACGGCCTATACGCCGTATCAGGCGGAGATCAGTCAGGGCGTGCTGCAGTCCATCTATGAGTATCAGACGATGATGTGTGATCTGACGGGCATGGACGCCTCCAATGCTTCCGTGTACGATGGGGCTACGGCGGCGGCAGAGGGAATCGCCATGTGCCGGGAGCGGAAACGGAAGAAAGCACTGGTATCCTCTGCCATCTTACCGGGCGTATTAAAGACCATCCAGACCTACAGTTATGGCAACGGGATGGAGATAGAAGTCATCCCGGAAAAGGACGGAAGGACGGATGAAGTCCGTTTAAAAGAAATGCTGGATGAGGAGACAGCCTGTGTCTATATCCAGCATCCGAATTATTACGGGAACCTGGAAGAGGCATCCGTCCTTGGTGAGGCGGCCCACGCGGCGGGAGCCAAATTTGTGATGGGAGTGAATCCGATCACCCTCGGCGTCTTAAAAAGTCCGCGGGAGTACGGGGCAGATGTGGCGGTAGGAGACGCGCAGCCACTGGAGATGCGGACGTCGTTTGGCGGCCCCACCCTGGGGTTTATGACCTGCATCCAGTCCATGATGCGCAGACTGCCGGGCCGGATCGTCGGGGAGACGACAGATGAAAAAGGAAACATTGGCTTTTGTTTGACGCTGCAGGCGAGAGAACAGCATATCCGAAGAGAGAAAGCCTCCAGCAATATCTGTTCCAATGAAGCGCTGTGTGCGCTGGCCGCCAGTGTCTATCTGGTAACAATGGGTAATAAGGAAATGAAAAAAGTCGGAGTGCTGTGCATGTCCAAGGCACACTATCTGGCAAAAGAACTGGAGAAAGCCGGCCTTCATCTGGAAAATACGGGGGACTTTTTCCATGAATTTGTCACGGTTTCTACAAAATCCTCCTCGGCTGTTTTACAGGCGCTTGAAGCGCACGGGATTTTGGGCGGATATCCGTTAGACGACCATCGGATACTCTGGTGCTGCACTGAAGCCAATTCAAAAGAAGAGATGGATGAAGTCGTGCGCATCCTAAAGGAGGTGTAGGAGATGCTGATCTTTGAGAAGAGCAGACCGGGCAGAGGCTGCGATATGCTTCCGGAATGTGATGTGGACGTCGTTACGCCGCCGGAAAAAGATACCCGAAAGACACCCTTACATCTGCCGGAATTATCGGAGGGAGATATCGGACGGCATTACTCAGAGCTGACCCGCAAAGCCCAGGGGATCAACGACGGGTTCTACCCGCTGGGATCCTGTACCATGAAGTACAATCCCAGAGTGAATGAGGATGTGGCCGCACTCAGCGGCTTTACGGAGATTCATCCGCTGCAGCCGCTGCACACGGTTCAGGGGGCCTTAAAAGTCATGAAGGAGCTGGAGCAGGATCTTCTGGCGATCACCGGGATGGACCGGATGACCATGCAGCCGGCGGCCGGTGCGCAGGGGGAACTGACAGGGCTTTTGATGATCCGTGCCTGCCAGGAAAGCCGGGGAGAATCTGGACGCACAAAGATCCTGATCCCGGATTCCGCGCATGGGACCAATCCGGCCAGCGCCGTGATGGCCGGGTATCAGGTCGTCACCCTTCCTTCCGGGGAAGATGGCTGTGTGGATATAGAAAAATTGAAAGAAGCGGCCAATGAGGACGTAGCCGGTCTGATGTTGACCAATCCAAATACGCTGGGTCTGTTTGATGAGAATATCGCCCAGATTACCCAAATCGTTCACGAGTGCGGCGGATTGTGTTATTATGATGGTGCGAACTTAAATGCGATCATGGGAAAGACCCGACCGGGGGATATGGGCTTTGACATTGTCCACGTCAACCTGCATAAGACGTTTGCCACGCCCCATGGCGGCGGAGGCCCCGGCAGCGGACCGGTGGGCTGCAAGAAAGAACTGAGTGAATTTCTGCCCGGGGTTCTGGTGGAAGAAGGGGAGGGACTTTTCTTCCGGAAACCAGAGCATTCCATCGGGGAAATGAAGAATTTTTATGGCAATTTTCTTGTGCTCGTACGGGCACTGGCCTACCTTACGACCCTGGGAAAAGAGGGGATCAGGAAGGCCAGTGAAAATGCGGTCTTAAACGCCAACTATATGAAACATCGGTTAAAAGAGGTTTATCCGATGGCTTATGATGGGCCGTGCATGCATGAGTTTGTCATGACCCTGGCACCTTTAAAAAAAGAAACAGGGGTCACGGCGGCGGATATGGCCAAAGGGCTGCTGGACTATGGGATCCATCCGCCGACCATGTATTTCCCGTTGATCGTGGAGGAGGCCTTCATGCTGGAGCCCACGGAGACGGAGGCGAAGGAGACGCTGGATTGGGCCGCGGAAGTTTTTATCAGACTTTATAAAGAGGCCTTACAGGATCCGGAAGCACTGAAAAACGCGCCCAGACGAACGCCGGTCGGACGTTTAAACGAGACGGAGGCAGCGCGGCATCCGGTCATCCGATACACATTTGAAGGAGACGATGATAATTAGAAGATATGATTGAAAGAACAAGCTATATTTTTAGTCCGGGCGTAAATCCATATGAGAATCTGGCAGTGGAGGAATATCTGCTCACCCACTGCGGGGACGATCAGTGCATCCTGTATCTGTGGCAGAACCAGCACACGGTCGTGATCGGACGAAATCAGAATGCGTGGAAAGAATGCCGGGTGGAAAAATTGAAAGACGAGGGTGGACATCTGGTCCGACGGCTCTCCGGTGGAGGAGCCGTTTACCATGACCTGGGAAATTTAAATTTTACATTTCTGGTCCGAAAAGAAAATTACGACCTTACAAAGCAGCTGGATGTGATCCTTAAGGCAGTGAGGGACCTTGGAATTCCGGCGGAGAAATCGGGCCGGAATGATCTTTTGGCGGAGGGCAGAAAATTTTCCGGAAATGCATTTTATGAGCGGGGAGGCAGTTGTTACCATCACGGTACGCTGATGGTAGATGTGGACCTTATGAAGCTGAACCGGTACTTGTCGGTTTCGGAAGAGAAACTGGCATCTAAAGGGGTAGCTTCCGTGCCATCCCGGGTCGTCAATTTGACAGATTTTGTACCTGGTCTTACAATTGAGGAGGTAGAAAAAGCATTGATTGATGCTTTTCATCAAGTGTATAAAGTTTCACCCACTCCCCTCAAAATCCAAGACCTGGATGAAGAAAAACTGGCAGAAAATACACGGAAAATGTCCTCCTGGGATTGGATTTACGGCAGGAAGCTGGATTTCCAGTACGAGATGGAGCACAGGTTTGACTGGGGCATGCTGCAGCTGCAGTTTGCGCTTTCGGAAGGATGTGTCCGGGATGTGGCTGTCTACACGGATGCGCTGTATGCGAAACCGTTGGAGACACTGAGTAAGGTGCTGACCGGCTGCCGGTTTGAAAAATCCGAACTGGCGGGGCAGCTTCGGACCTTCGCTTCTCAGTATGCGGAAGGGAAAGCGATGCTTAATGACGTCGCGGACTGGTTTATGGAACGCGACTGGTAGCGGATTCGGATCGTATTTTAGGAGGGGGTAAGGATGAAGGAAAGATATGACTTGCTGGTTATAGGCGCCGGCCCGGGCGGCTATGTGGCAGCCATCGAGGCGGCGAAAGAAGGAAAGAAGGTTGGGATCATTGAGCAGGATCAGGTGGGCGGCACCTGCCTGAACCGGGGATGTATTCCAGCCAAAGCCATGCTGCACGCAGCAGAAGTGTACCAGGAAGCAAAAAATGCCGACCGCTTTGGCATCCATTGTGCGGATGTCCTGGTGGATTATGCCGGGATCCTCTCCTATAAAGAGGAGATCACGGACAGCCTGGTGAAGGGAGTCACCCAGCTTCTTAAGGCCAATCAGATCTCTGTTTTAAAGGGAAAAGGAAAGCTTCTGCCGGATCGAAATGTAGAAGTGGCTTCTGACGAAGGTACCCAGGTATATGCGGCAGAAAATGTGCTGTTATCTGTCGGTTCGAAACCGGCTTTGATTCCGATTCCGGGGATGGATCTAAATGGGGTACTGACCAGTGATGAGTTGTTTTTGCTGAAGGAGCTTCCGGATTCGCTGGTGATCATCGGAGGCGGCGTGATCAGCGTAGAATTTGCCACTGCTTTTTCGGGACTGGGATCAAAAGTGACCATTCTGGAAGCCATGCCGAGGCTGCTTCCGGGCATGGACCGGGAGATATCCAATAACGTAAAACTGCTGTTAAAAAAGCGGGGCGTTGAGATTCACACGGACGCGGCCGTACAGGCGGTGGAGCGAAAAGAAGATCATCTGGTCTGCCGGTTTTCGGAAAAAGGGGAAGCGTTAAGCGCCGCGGGCACCTATGTGCTGTGCGCAGTGGGGCGCGCGCCGAATACCGAAGGATTGTTTCAAGAGGGCGCAGTGCCCGAGATGAAAAAAGGAAACGTTCTGGTGGATGATCAGTTTCAGACGAGCCTTCCCGGGGTCTACGCCATTGGAGATATGACCGGGAAAAGTCAGCTGGCACACGCGGCCAGTGCCCAGGGCATTGTGACGGCCCGGTATCTGGCCGGAAAGAAGCCGGGCATAGATTTAAATGTCATCCCTGCCTGTGTATATACGGACCCGGAGATCGCTGCAGTGGGGCTTACGGAAGAAGAGGCAAAAGAAGCCGGGATCCCTGTACGTACAGGGAAGTTTCTCATGGGAGCGAATGGCCGGTCCCAGATTACGAAAGAGGAGAGAGGATTTATCAAAATTCTCTCCGATCTTCAGACCGACGAGATCTTAGGGGCTCAGATGATGTGTGCCCGGGCCACGGATATGATCGGGGAATTTGTGACCGCGATGACGAATCATATGACGGTCAGCGATCTGACAAAAAGCATACGTCCTCATCCCACGTATAATGAGGGGATCGGGGAGGCACTGGAAGAGCTAAGCGGCGGCGCGATTCACATCATGCCCAGAAAACGCCGTTAAGATAGACAGCAAAGGAGGAGTAACTTATGGCAAAAAGTGATATTGAGATTGCGCAGGAAGCGGATATGAAGGTGATCAACGACATTGCGGATCAGATCGGCATTCCGGATCAGTACGTAGAGAACTACGGAAAGTACAAAGCGAAGATCGATTATCGATATTATGAAGATGAGCTGAAAGACAGGCCGGATGCGAAACTGGTGCTGGTGACGGCCATCAACCCGACGCCTGCCGGGGAAGGAAAGACGACCACGACGATTGGTGTGGCAGATGCCATGAACCGGCTGGGGAAGAAGACCATGGTGGCACTTCGGGAGCCGTCCTTAGGCCCGGTGTTCGGAGTAAAAGGCGGCGCAGCCGGAGGCGGATACGCTCAGGTCGTTCCCATGGAAGATATCAATCTTCATTTCACCGGAGATCTGCATGCCATCGGGGCAGCCAACAACCTGATCGCGGCGCTGTTAGATAATCATATCCATCAGGGGAATGCACTGGATATTGATACCGAACGGGTCATCTGGAGACGGTGTGTAGATATGAATGACCGGCAGCTGCGCAACATTGTTGACGGGCTGGGAGCCAAGGCCGACGGAGTCACCCGTCAGGATGGATTTGATATTACGGTTGCCTCTGAGATCATGGCGGTCTTCTGCCTGGCCGATAACATCATTGATTTAAAGGAGCGGGTAGCGAAGATCATTGTCGCCTATAACAGGAGCGGAGAGCCGGTCACTGCCGGGGACCTGCATGCAGAGGGTGCCGTGGCGGCGCTTTTAAAGGATGCGTTAAAACCGAACCTGGTGCAGACGCTGGAGGGAACGCCCGCCTTTGTCCATGGCGGTCCTTTCGCCAATATCGCGCATGGCTGCAACAGTGTGATCGCCACGAAGATGGGCTGCAAACTGGCTGACTACATGGTCACGGAGGCCGGTTTCGGTGCAGACCTTGGCGCGGAGAAATTCATCGATATCAAATGCCGGAAGTCCGGACTTCGTCCGAATGCGGTCATCCTGGTCGCCACGATCCGCGCGTTAAAGTACAATGGCGGGATGGCCAAAGCGGATCTGGGCGAAGAGAATCTGGAAGCGCTTGAAAAAGGCATTCCGAATCTGATGAAACATATTGAAAATATTACGCAGGTCTACCATCTGCCGATGGTGGTTGCGATCAATAAATTCCCCACGGATACGGAAGCGGAGATCGAGCTTGTACGGAACAAGTGCAAAGAGATGGGGGTCAATGTAGAACTGTCCGATGTATGGGCCAAAGGCGGTGCCGGCGGTGAAGATCTGGCGAAGGAAGTGATCCGTCTTTGTGAGGGCGAGAGCACGATGCAGTATGTGTACGACACAGAGGCACCCATCAAGGATAAGATCGAAGCGATCGCGACGAAAGTATATGGGGCTGACGGCGTCGAGTATCTGCCAAAGGCCAACCGGGAGATCAAGAAGCTGACCGAGCTGGGGTTAGGCAATCTGCCCATCTGTATGGCCAAGAACCAATATTCTCTGACGGACGATCAGAAGAAACTCGGCAGGCCCACGGGATTTAAGATTACGATCCGCGATGTCACCGCGTCCGCAGGCGCCGGATTTTTGGTGGCGATGACCGGAGACATTATGAAGATGCCGGGACTGCCCAAAGTACCGGCAGCAGAAAGTATTGATGTGGATAAGAACGGCGTGATTACCGGGTTGTTCTAGGAGGCGTTTACAATGATGTTGGAGCAGAAGACGACGGACTTTATCGAAGCCCTCTCTTCGAAGGAATCTGTACCGGGCGGAGGCGGAGCCTCTGCCGCGGTTGGCGCCTTTGCATCCGCGCTTGGCATGATGGTCAGCAATCTGACCATCGGAAAGAAAAAATATGCGGCCTGCGAAGAAGAGGTCCGGGAGGCCAGAGAGGGACTTTTAAAAATCCGGGAGGAACTGGAAGGACTTGTGGATGCGGATGCGGAAGCGTTTGAGCCGCTCTCGAAAGCCTATAGTCTCCCAAACAAGACGCCGGAAGAGCAAAAAGAAAAGGACCAGGTCCTGGAAGCTGCACTTTACGAGGCCAGCGTAGTCCCGGAAAAGATCATGGAGACCACGCTTCGTGCGATGCCATATCTGAAAGTGCTCTCGGAAAAAGGAAGCACGCTGGCGCGCAGCGATGTGGGAGTAGCGGTTCTGTTTGCACAGGCAGCGATCGAAGGAGCCTCTCTAAACGTTTTTATCAACACGAAGATGATGAAGGACCGCAGCCGGGCAGAGGAGATGAACGCTCACGCAGAGGATATGATCCGGCAGGGCAATGAAGAGAAAGAGGAAATCTATACGGATGTATTAAATAAGATTAAAGGATAATGGAGGTGGAACTATGGCTACAGAGATGCTTGGCTCGGAAGTGGCCAAATCGATGAAAGAAGGACTTATTAACGAGACGAAAGAGTTAGAGGAGAAAGGCATTCACCCGAACCTGACAATCATACGGGTAGGCGCAAGACCGGATGATCTGTCCTATGAACGGGGCGCAAAGAAACGGATGGAGATCACAGGCATCGGATGCCAGGTTCTGGAACTCCCGGAAGACATTTCCCAGGCAGATTTTGAGGAGGAGTTCCGCAAGGTGAACGAGGATGATTCTGTGCACGGGATTCTGTTATTTAACCCGCTCCCGAAGTCACTGGATATCGCGCCGGTCAAGGCGATGATCAATCCGTTAAAAGATATGGATTGTTTAAGCGCCATCAATGTGGCCAAAGTGTTCACCGGGGATGCCAGCGGGTTTGCTCCCTGTACACCGGAGGCGGTGATGGATATGCTGGATTACTACAGCATTGATCTGACCGGGAAAAAGGTGACCCTGGTCGGGCGCAGCATGGTCGTGGGCAAACCGCTCGCTATGATGCTTTTAGGCAAGCATGCCACACTGACGATCTGTCATACCCGGACGAAGGATCTGCCCGGGACCTGCCGACAGGCGGAAGTGCTCGTGGCGGCCGCCGGAAAGGCAAAGATGATCACGGAAGATATGGTGGGCGAGAACGCTGTCGTTGTGGATGTCGGGATCAACGTGGACGCGGATGGAAATCTCTGCGGAGATGTGGATTATGAGCATGTCAAGGAGAAGGCTTCGTATATCAGCCCTGTGCCCAGAGGTGTGGGCAATGTCACGACGTCGGTGCTGGCAGATCATGTGCTTCGGGCAGCCAAAGCTTTAAACGGGATTTAAGTAGAAGGTTCATTTGAAAGCCAAAGAACCTAAATACCCTTTTGGGGCAGTGACAGGAATTAACCTCCAGGAAGAGAGATCTTCCGGGAGGTTTTTTACTGTTTTCGTCTGGCTCTCTTTTTCAAGGACAGAGAAAGAGCCATCCGGAAGCGGAACAAAAGTAAAGGCGGTGGTGGGCCAAGTAAGACCACATCCCAGCCCTTTTAAAAATGCTTCTTTCATGGTCCATATACGAAAGAACGCTTTTGCCTTTTCTTCCCCTGTAAGTGTGGCCAGCGCTTTTGTCTCTTCCGGATGGAAAAAGCGCTTTGCGATGGCATCTTCATCAGCTGCATGATCCAAAGATTCCAGATCGATGCCGATGTCCTGGTGGGTGGAGAAAGCCAGCATCAGGTACGGGCCGCTGTGGGAGAGATTAAAGGAAAGGCATGGGTCTAAAGGTGAGGCCAGATAGGGTTTCCCGTGGGGGCCTTCTTCGATTTTAATGGCGCTCTCTTTAAGGCCAAGGTAACGGTTTAAAAGTCCCTTAAGCACTTTCCTGCTGCGCCTGCTTTTTCCTGTCCAGGCTTCTTTCTCTGCTTGTACCTGCCAGACGTCAATCTCACCTGGTTTTGGAAGGGAGAGCTTTTTATCCTGAGCAGGATAGGAGAAGTAGTTGATCAGCATATCCGCCATTTCCCGTGCTCCTTTTATCGTTCGGAAAGAATCTGATCCAGAATCTCTCCGGCGGCTTCCTCTTTGCTCATAAGGGGAAGTTCCATCTCTGTATCCGGTGTGATCAGTGTCACGATATTGGTGTCGGTCTCGAATCCGGCACCCTCTTCTTTCACGTTGTTGGCCACGATCATATCCAGCTTTTTCTCAGTCAGCTTTTTCCTGGAATTTTCCACCAGATTTTCTGTTTCCATGGAGAATCCGCACAGGTACTGTCCGGGCTTCTTATGAGCCCCCAGATAGGCTAAGATATCCTCCGTGGGAGAGAGGGTGATCGTCTGGTTTTCACCGGTTTTCTTAATTTTTTCCGAAGCTTCATTTTCCGGACGGTAATCGGCCACCGCGGCGGCCATAAGGATCAGATCCGCGTTTTCGCTGTGCTCTTTTATGGCGGTGGACATATCCTGGGCAGAAAGGACGGGGACGACTTCGGTATGTAAGGGCGGATTCAGATTCGTCTTTCCGGTGATCAGAGTGACGTCCGCGCCCCTTAGCATACATTCTTTGGCCAGGCAGTACCCCATTTTTCCGGAAGAATGGTTGGTCAGATAACGGACCGGGTCCAGTGCCTCCTGGGTCGGTCCGGCACTTACCAGTACGTGCATTCCGGTCATATCTTTCTCGTGGGCCAGCACACACAGAAGATGTTCATACAGTACTTCCGGTTCCGGCATTTTGCCGATGCCTTCATCCCCGCAGGCCAGATGGCCGGTGTCGGGCGTAATGACCTCCATACCTAAGGAGGAAAGTTTGGCGAGATTTTCCTGGGTCACCGGATTTAAGTACATGTCGCTGTTCATGGCAGGCACGATCAGTTTCGGCGCTTTGCTGGCCAAAACGGTCGTTGTCAGCATGTCATCCGCAATGCCGCAGGCGAGTTTGGACACCACATTGGCGGTCGCCGGGGCGATGATAATGGCATCTGCCTTCTGCGCCAGTCCGATATGGGGTGCTTTAAATTCATCGTCCTGTGCAAACAGATCGCAGTAGCAGCGATGCCCGGTCAGAGACTCGAAGGTGAGCGGACGAATAAATTCCTGCGCGTGCTCCGTCAGGATCACCCGCACATCGGCTCCATCTTTTACCAGCATGCTGGCTAAAGAGGCACTTTTGTAGGCGGCAATCCCGCCGCTGACACCAAGCAGAACGGTTTTATTTTCTAAACGCATATGAAAGCTCCTTTTCCATTGATTTGTAAATTTAATTCTAGCAGAGTGCGGGGGTTTGTCAAGTTTGGCGTAAAAAGGAAAAGAAAACTTTTCATTGCAAAAAAAGGATGTTATAATGTTTCCTGGTAATTGTATTGTATCCTGCTTCGGCGCGGGAACGATAACAAGGAGGAACTGAATATGGAAAAAAGAAAACACGATACAATGTGGATGGTCAGTGTTGCACTTATGGGTGCGATCGTTGTTGTATTGGCAAACACGCCTTTCGGCATGATTCAGCTGCCCTTGATCAAGGCGACAACTGTACACATTCCGGTGATCATTGGCGCAATTTTGTTAGGTCCTTTTGCGGGTGGAATCCTCGGATTTGTATTTGGGATCTGCTCGCTGATCAGTAATACGATGGCACCGACACTGCTGTCCTTTGCCTTTTCGCCTTTTTTGAGCACGACCGGGCTTTTAGGGGCGGCCAAGAGTTTGTGGGTCTGTGTGGGATGCAGGATTTTCATCGGCGTCGCAGCCGGCTGGCTCTGGATCGCACTTAGCAGGCAAAATGTCCGGCAGACACTGGCGCTTCCCATCGCAGGACTTGTGGGATCCCTGGTCAATACCGTGACGGTGATGGGCAGTATCTACCTGCTTTTTGCTCATCAGTATGCCGAGGCGATGCAGGTATCTGTGACGGCCGTCTGGGGACTGATTTTAGGAACGATCGCGGCTTCCGGTATCCCGGAAGCAGTTGCGGCAGCCGTGCTTATCCTGGCACTGGGCAAGGTGCTGATCCCGGTATTTAAACGGATGCATGCGGCGGTAGCTGCGCCGGCGGCATCCCGGTCTGTACATGCATGAAAAAAACGCCGCAATCCCTTTGAAACAGCGGGATTGTGGCGTCTTGTTCTGCTATTTTTTAGTACGAATGGTTACTTTTTGGTTCATCGGACATCATTTTCTTCGATCATGATACTTGCATGCAAGAAAATAGGCATTTTCATCATCTACTTTGTACACAATTCGATCTTCCTGGTTGATCCGCCTGCTCCAATATCCGGCCAAGTCCCCGGCAAGAGGCTCAGGCTTTCCTATTCCGGTGTATCCATTCCTACAAATGTCTTCAATCAGATCATTGACTCGCCTTTTTCAAGTTGTGCCTTCGATTCCATTAACCAGTCGTAATTTTTTTTGTCTCCCATCAAATGGATATTTTCCATCATATTGTTGTAAGCATCTTCTGAGATCATGATGACATTTTTGTTGTTCTTTCTCGTTATTTCTAAAGTCTCATATTCATCTGTCACCCGGTCCATATAGGTTTTCATATTATCTCTCAATGTTGTGTAATTTACGGCTAACATTCAAATCGCTCCCTTCTTATCCTAATGGCTGGTATTCATAACTTTTCTTATACATATATTCCGGAGCACAATCGATTTCTCCATCTTTCCAAGTTACGACCCCATGATCCAAAACGGCATCTTCAAAAACATGAGTGTCCTTTAATGATTCAAATACTTCGCCATTTAATTCTTCAGCATCGAATAATCTTGTCTCTCCGTTGGAAAATGTAAGTAACATAATTCGGTCCGGGAGTATTTTCATAGAGTCTATTTTTATTTCTTTTTGCGGGTCTTCACCGTAAACAAATCCATTGGATATATGCATGATTAACTTCCTTTATTTTAATGGTTCAATTTTATTGAAAGCTTGATTACGAACTGCGTGATTCCAAGCTTCATATAATTCGTTTTCATGTAAAGCCATCCATCCAGAAACCATTCGATATTGTTTTAAAGGGAGCTTTCCATCCAACACTTCTCCATCAAGAGATATAGATGCTTCATATTCGCCATAATATACGTGGACATGAGGCTTGGAATGCTTATCGTCGTCGCTGTAGAGCATTTTAACTATAATACCATAAAATCTACTTATTTCCGGCATACATTCACTCCCTTTCTTCTTGTTATCATATCATAAATCTGTAATTTTGGGAACTGATATGTAAGCTCGTACGTTTTAAAGTTTTATTTGATTCTCTTCCCCAATTATTTCCGGACAATCGGCAGTTTATTGACATCCGTTTTCCCGTTGGGGGTTACCGGAAGGCTGGACATTTCCACGAAAAATTCAGGAATCATAAACGGGATCCGCAGGCACGTAATAGGCCGCCATATAGGAAAGACCTTCCTCATCAATGAGGGCGCGCACCACGGCCTGTTCCACGTTTTTCCCTCCTTCAATTTTGACATTTATTAGTCAAATTTTGATGTGCCCATTATATTCCTATAAACA